>Ga0206873_1013_pt1 | contig 59042 bp, 60 predicted proteins | sample Alteio_BWOrgCont_11_FD_152631 | JGI IMG/M metagenome (GOLD analysis project Ga0206873, IMG submission 152631) | Enriched cells from forest soil in Barre Woods Harvard Forest LTER site, Petersham, Massachusetts, United States -... | ecosystem: Environmental > Terrestrial > Soil > Temperate forest >...
TTTCTGTATATTAACCTCCTTATTGCTAAGGAGTTTTACATTCAATTTCTGTTTCCCTTTTTTTTAAGGGGCTGCAAATGTACACATGTTTTACATACGAACAACATTTTATGAAAAATATTTTTTCACCAAAACTGTTTATCCTACTAATCTTAAATCCTCAAGGAGGCTTTGAACACTAATAAGGCCGTTGAACTTGCGTATACTTTTACCCTTAAATTTCTAAGAACGTTTTTTTCAAAAGGGACGCAAAATTAATATGTTTTCTGATTCCACAGTACAAGTATCTTCATATTTAGTTAATATATTTTGAAATAGCCTATTAATCAGGCCTATAATTTTCAAACACCTATTGTCTTTACCAGGCTTATTCAACTTAAATTCTTCTTTTTCCTAAATTTGTCTTTACAATCTTTATCCATGAAAGAACAAGTTACCACCCTGTTTGAGTATGAGAAATGGGCTAATGGGCGGATACTAGATGCTATAGCTCAGTTAAAAGAGCCTGATGAAAAGTGTCTTGAGTTAATGTCACATATATTATTAGTGCAAATGGTATGGTACTCGCGTATGGCAGGCGTAGCAGCCCCGCCGGTATGGGCTAAAAAATCGTTGGAACAATGCAAAGAGATTTATACGGTGAATAATAAAATCCTTACTCCTTTTATTGAGAAGCAAACGAAAGATAGTCTCCAGGCATTTATAGAGTATAAGAACACCAAAGGAGAGAAGTATAGTAATACGGGTACGGAGATTCTAACCCACCTGTTTAACCATAGTACCTACCACCGTGGGCAGATTGTCGAACGACTGAAAGGAAAAATACCTCAGATGCCGGCTACCGATTATATTGTTTTTGTAAGGGAGAAATAAATGCATCTCACTAAGGCGCAAAGCCGCAAAGGAAATATATGCTTCGCTTTGTGCCTTGGCATCTTTGAGAGAAACTAGTTTACCCGCAATCCATTATAAATATGATTACTTTCCCTATATTTGCATAATAAAGCCCTGTATTTTACAAAAATGAAACGAACTCTACTTTACAGCTTATTCTTTTTCGTTTCAATAGATATAAGTTTTACGTTGCCGGCTCAACAAGTGGGCATGCTTTATGGTATGACTTATACCGGGGGGCAGGCCCCCAATTACTATGGTACTTTTTTCCGCTACGATCCGGTCAGCAATAAAGATACTGTATTGCAAAATTATATTGGTACCAATGGAGAAAACCCTTATGGCAACGTTATTCAAACTAAAGACGGGCTGCTTTATGGTACAACTGCCTATGGAGGCACTCATGCCGGCCGTCCCCAGGGTGGCCTTATATTCAGGTACAACACAGTTACAGGGCAGGATACTATTCTATACGATTTAGATGCCTATACACTTGATGCCAATGTGATTTATGGTAGTTTACTTGCGGTATCCAATGGGTTGTTTTATGGCATTTCTTATTTAGGGGATACTACCGGGATAGGGACTATTTTTTCATTTAATCCAAGCACATTTGTAGAAACTCCATTGATTAACATGCGGAAAAGAACTATTGGCGCAAACTCCACATCAAGTTTCATTCAGGCAACAAATGGCTTGTTGTATGCATCAACTGACGCTAACACTACGGGGTATGGAACTATTTTCAGTTATAATACGGATAGAGATTCCGCCGTTTTACTTCATGTATTTGCAGGAGCCCCTAATGACGGGAACTACCCAAGGGGAGGACCCATACAAGATACGAATGGTTTATTGTATGGTTTAACTATGATGGGCGGCACTTATAACTTGGGCATATTGTACAGTTACAATATAACAACCAAAGTGGAAACTGTGCTTGTAAACTTTAACGATACTAATGGTGCAAATCCACAGCAAAGCCTGCTGCAGGCAAGCGATGGCAAATTATATGGAACTACTGTGGCAGGAGGAACCCAGGATAGCGGTACATTATTCAGCTATGATATTGCAACCAATGCCATAACTACGCTGGTTAGTTTTACAGGACCTATAGGAACATGTCCTTATGGAAATCTTATACAAGCAACCGATGGGCAACTTTATGGAATGACAAATATTGGTGGAACTTATAATAATGGAACTATTTTTAGTTATAATATTATTACTAACGTTGAAAAAGTACTGTTCAATTTTAATAACAATAATGGCGGCGCTCTTCCTTATGAAGACCTGCTGGAAGCAATGAGCATAAGTGATTTGGTTACAAACAACACCTGTCCCAATGGCAATTCAGGTGAAATAGCTATTTCTGTGAGAGGAGGGAAAGCTCCTTTAACCTATAAATGGAATACAGGAGCTACAACCAGTAATATGACTAACCTTACATCGGGTGTATATTCATATACCGTAACCGATTCAAGGGGCATTGCATTTTCACGTACCGATACCATAAAGCCCTTACCTATTATATTGAATTTTAATGTCTCTAATTCATGTAGTGGCGGAAATACCGGGGGTGCCTCCGTTAACGTGTCCGGTGGAATAGGCCCCTTCACCTATTCATGGAGTAATGGCAGCACTACCGATACTGCATTCGATTTAGCGACCGGTACTTATACTTGCTCTATTACCGATTCTAACGGATGCCCCGCTATCAGCACTGTGCTTATTACGCAAGCTGCTCCTTTAGTGATAGATAGTATTGTGACAGTAAAACAGACTTATCCTTACAATAATGGAATTGTAACAGCATACGCTTCAGGAGGAATACCTCCCGGCGATAGCGTTTATTATCTTTATTTATGGAACAATGGCGGTTCTTCGAATGATTCTATTACAAATCTCGATTCGGGACACTATGCCGTATGTGTTACCAGCCCCTACGGATGTGGGACTGTTTGCGATAGTGATATTATAATTCTTGCAGGCATTAAAAACATAAATAGCCCCGGCCAGATTGTGGCTTACCCGGTACCCAGCAGCGGATTAATTACAGTACTCCTTAAAGGAGATGGATTTGAAAATCTTGAAGTAACAGATGTTTTGGGAAGACCCGTTTACCAGCAACTTTTAAGTTCCGCATCAAAAGATAATACTCTATACATTGACCTGGGCGGGCAAGCGGATGGGGTTTATATTTTGCATGTCAATTCACAACAAGGTATATTCACGAAAAAAATAATTATTCAGAAGTGAGTTACCTCACATTTTTCCTAATCCTCCCGTTTTAAAGGTATATCTTGGCTGTGACCGTCTTTTGAGGGAGACTCTGGTGTAAATCATATTTTATAAATTTCAAAAGGATTATATTTGCGCACTTTCAAAAAATTGATCAATAAGTTTACTTCTCTATGGTAATTATCATATTCTTTCTTTCGCATTGGTTTTTGTCTTTGTTTTGTCAAACCTTTTTCAATCACCGTTACGCTTCCCACAAAATGTTCACCATGAGCAAAGGCTGGGAAAGATTCTTCTATTTTTTTGCGTTTCTTGTGCAAGGTTCTTCCTTCCTGAATCCACGCGCTTATGCTATTCTGCACCGCATGCATCATACTTATAGCGATACGGAAAAAGACCCGCATTCTCCGCATTTCTTTAAAGATGTATGGCAAATGATGATACAAACTAAAAACCTTTACGGAGCCTACGTACAACGTACAGCCGAACCGGAAGAAGCTTTCAAAGGCAATTATCCTGAATGGCCTTTGATAGATAAGATTGGAGACAGCTGGTTTACCCGAATTGCTTTTGGTATTGCTTATACAGCTTTTTATGTGGCCTATGCTACCAATCCTTTTCTTTACCTGTTATTACCTGTTCAATGGTTTATCGGGCCTGTGCAGGGAGCAGTTGTTAACTGGTGCGGACACAAATACGGCTATTCTAATTTCGATAACAAAGACCATTCTAAAAACACGCTTCCATTAGATTTTTTTCTCTTGGGCGAACTTTTCCAAAATAATCATCACAAAAGCCCTAACCGTCCAAACTTTGCAAAGAGATGGTTTGAATTTGATCCTGTATTCCCTGTTCTAATGTTGTTTAATAAACTGGGAGTTATCAAGATACGACGGATTAGGTAAAAATAAAATTTCTTTGATTTTATATTACCGTCATTTCAAGCATGTGATAAGGTAGAAAAACAAAACTTTATTGCAGTCGTTTTGACTATTCTCTTTACCTCATAGAAAATACTTCTTGCAACTGTCTATAAATAAATTGGTTTATAGTTTTTGTTTACCATCCCGGAACAGGATAAAAAACCAACCCGGAAAACTCCCCTCTGCTTAATAATTTGTTACCTGAAAAGGGAGGGTTCCTATATATTTTGTATGTTTGTGAAAAATTAAAACACTATGAAAAGGTATTACTTTTTAATTTACTCTTTACTTTTTTTAGGAATAGTAACTGCCAAAGCTCAATATACAGCTCTGCATAACTTCAATTATACAAACGGAGCTTATCCCTACGGCTCTCTGGCGCTTTCTACTTCAGGGAATGTGTTTTTTGGGATGAGCTACGCAGGAGGAGCACATGGTGACGGCTGTGTTTTTTCCGTTGACACCAATGGAAGCGGGTTTACAGACCTGCTTGATTTTAATGGTACAAATGGCGCCAATCCACACGGCTCATTAATTTATTCGGGGAATAGGGTATACGGGATGACATATGCGGGGGGAGCTTATGGCTACGGATGTATTTTCTCCACTACCAAAAGTGGCGGCGTATACCTGGATCTGCTGGACTTTAATGATACCAACGGTGCACATCCTTACGGCTCATTAGTTCTTTCCGGAAAAAGGCTGTATGGGATGACATTGCAAGGCGGAGCAAACGATTCCGGTTGTGTATTCTCCATTGATACTCTCGGAAAAAAATATAAAGATCTGCTCGATTTTAATGACACAAATGGCGCTTATCCCTATGGTTCATTAACGCTATCTAGCTCAGGAAACGTGTTGTATGGAATGACTAAATTGGGAGGAGCTAATGACTCCGGCTGCGTTTTCTCCATTGATACCAATGGTAGCAAGTATAATGATCTGCTCGATTTTACCGGAACAAACGGCGCGAATCCACACGGTGCATTAACTCTTTGGGGCGGCGTGTTATATGGGATGACTACGGCAGGGGGAGCAAACCATCTTGGTTGTATTTTTTCCATTGATACCATTGGCAAGGGGTATACAGACCTGTTCGATTTTAATACCATAAACGGTGCAAATCCTAACGGATCATTACTTCTTTCTCAAGGTATATTTTATGGAATGGCAACGGGAGGGGGAACAAATGACAGTGGCTGTGTTTTCTCTATATATGCCAACGGTAGCGGATATACAGACTTGCTCAACTTTAATGGCACAAACGGTGCAGTACCGCAAGGATCATTACTATTTTCGGGAAACAAGTTATTTGGAATGACTCCTATGGGAGGAGGCAATGACAGCGGCAGCATTTTTTCGATGAATACAAATGGAACAGGGTATAAAGACAGATTTGATTTTAATGGCGTAAATGGCCGCAACCCGAATGGTTCATTACTTCTCTCAGGAAAAACATTTTATGGAATGACATCGACCGGGGGGACATATGGCCATGGCTATATTTTCGCTATAGATACTGCCGGTAACAGATATAGAGATTTACTTAACTTCAACGATACAAATGGGGCAAATCCAAACGGCTCCTTAATCATTTCGGGAAAGACGTTGTATGGAATGACGTATAATGGAGGGACAAATAATGTTGGCCGCGTATTCTCTATCGACACCGATGGCAGCAGGTATGCCAACGTGCTTGATTTTAATAACTCAAACGGAGCAAATCCAAACGGTAAACTAACCATTTCAGGAAGCACCTTGTATGGAATGACTACAATGGGAGGCACAGAGGGATGGGGTTGTATATTTTCCGTCGACACCAACGGCAGCCTATATAAAACCATGCTTAGCTTTGCCGATACGAACGGTGCATTTCCTTACGGCTCACTAACCCTTTCTGGAAACTTATTATACGGAATGACAAGCATAGGAGGAAAGGATAATGCCGGGTGCATATTCGCTATCAAGACCAATGGCAGCGGATATAGAGACCTGTTTAATTTTAATGACACTGCGGGTGGAAATCCTCACGGTTCCTTAACCGTTGCCAAGAATAAGTTGTATGGTACAACAGAAGCAGGTGGAATAGGCGAAGATGGTGTTATTTTTTTCCGTTGATACCAGTGGGAACGGATATAAAGACCTGGTTAGATTTAGTAGTACAAACGGTGCAAATCCTTACGGCTCCTTAACCCTTGTGGGACACACCTTATTCGGCATGACAGAGACAGGGGGGGAATATCGCGATGGCCGCATTTTTTCTATTGATACAAGTGGAAGCCCCTTTTTAAAAATACTCGACTTCAACGGAGCAAGAGGTGCAAATCCATATGGCGACCTAACACTTTCCGGGAAGAATATCTATGGCATGACATCGCAAGGTGGAGCAAACAATTATGGTGTTGTTTTTAAATTCGATACTTCGCTTGCAACTTTCGCAGAAGAATTAACGACAACTCCGGGGTCACTAAATCTTTACCCCAATCCGAATAATGGTTCATTCTCTCTTGTAATAAATCATCCTAACGCAACTCCGGGATACCAAATTGATGTGTTCAACATACTCGGGGAAAGGGTTTATACCTCTACCGTTCCCGTATCCAATACAGGTGGCTCATCTTTTATATTCCAAATGAATTTATCCTCTCAACCGGGCGGTGTATATCTCTACAGGGTTATTACAGAAAATGGGGAATTGGTTGGAGATGGAAAAGTAATAATCCAGAAATAAAATACTCACCCCTTCTATTCCCCTTTCTATTATAGAGAGGGGTTAAGGTGAGTCAACTCATTTATAATTTCTTACTTTTTAGGATAATCGTAATTAACCATCCACGTAAAGCCGTACTTGTCTTCCAACATGCCGAAATAAGCGTTCCAAAACATGTCGGCAATAGGCATAGTGATTTTGCCACCGGCTGAAAGAGCATTAAAGATTTTACTTGCCTCCTCTTTACTATCTGCACCAATAGATAGTGAGATATTTTGCCCGATATTTACTTTTCCCATACGGGGATTTGAATCGCTGCCCATTAAAATAGTCTCTTTGCTGATGGGTAAAGAAACATGCAGAATACGCTTCTTCTCACTTTCCGACATCTCCATCCCGGGCATAGGAGGCATATCTCCAAATGTACTTTTTCGAAGGAACTCTCCACCAAATACCGACTTATAAAAGTCAAATGCTTCGGCGCAATTGCCGTCAAAGGTTAAGTATGGATTTATGGTTGCCATGTTTTTTTATTTATAGGTTAAAAATATTTTCTCGTCAAATATAGTGGTAATTTTCTCTTGGTAAAAGCATCCCAAAAATGGCAATGAAATAGCAATAGGAAAAACAATAGAAATGCAATAAAATAACAATAAAAAGCAATGGTTTAGGTTATTAACATTGCTTGATAATGAATGTGTTATACGGAAATCTATTGTTAAATACAATGAATAGCAATAAAAAAGTGCAAAAAGGGAGCTCAAAATGATTCCCGAAATTGGATTAAAAACGGTGTTTGTTTTCATACATCAAAGATAGTGCATGAAATATCGAATTCGGAAAAAGTCAATGACCTACTATTAAATTACCGGCATAATTTATTAACACTGCCCCGGCGGGAAGATAGATTTGGTGTAGGTGTTTGACATATTACCATGGTATTTTAGCGGTTGTCCTTACAGGACAAAAATAATACTCTTATCGGATAAAGGCTACCGAGCGATTGTCCCTAACGGGACAATGCTTTCCTTCTTTAATAATGCTCCATCGGAGCAATATATTTGTACGTTTGCAATTATATCGTTAGAATATGTTTGAATTAAGATTCCCAACTAAAGATTTGCTGAAATGGAGCAAAGCATATTCTTACAATAATTCTCCTGTTGATGAAAATATTATTATGTATACTTATGCTCCCAAAATAAAAAAGCGTGGCTATCTTATTAAAGATGAATTTTTAGATGTATGTAAATGGAAAACACAACGTTCCCAATCACTATGTAAAAGAAATAGTGAATCATTTGTTAACGAAGTTACGCGATTAGCTTTAGATGCCTCTCATGAAGAAGTACCAATTAAAGTGCTTAGAATTTTAGAGGGTGTTCAATATCCGACGGCATCTGTCATTCTTCACTTTTTTCACGAGGAAAAGTATCCAATTATTGATTTTAGAGCTTTGTGGTCATTAAAAATAACAAAGGTTCCTATAACCTATACTTTTGATTTTTGGAAAAGGTATGTTGATTATTGTCGGGCTCTTTCTGAAAAGTCAAGTTTAGATATGAGAACCATCGACAGGGCTTTATGGGCTTATTCAAAAAAAAATCAACCTGCTAAGAAAACCTGAAGAGATTGCTTCGTTCCTCGCAATGACGTTATGACGTTCTGAATGTAATTAAAAAGCATCCTTACTGCCTTTCACTTCATCATTCATTATTCGATATTCGTTATTCTACATTCACGAAGTTTACACCTTCCCCTGACCGTGGCAGTTCTTGTATTTTTTGCCGCTGCCACATGGGCATGGGTCGTTGCGGCCGATTTTCTTTTCGGCTACAGCCGGCTTAACCTTAGGAGGTGCCGGTTTGCCATCGGCTCCTATAGGGGCTTCATCTCCGGTGCGGTTGGTTTGCAGGTCAACCTCTTCTTTCACTTCGCGCGCTTCCTGGATTTCTCCGCCCGGTGCATTAGACACAGGGGCACATTTCAAGAGGAATGAGGTGAGACTTTTGTTCATCCTCACCAACATATTACGGAAGAGTTCAAACGATTCGAACTTATATATAAGCAATGGGTCTTTCTGTTCGTAAACAGCATTGCGCACCGATTGGCGCAAGTCGTCCATCTCACGCAAATGCTCTTTCCATTCTTCATCCAGCACAGAAAGCAGGGCTGTTTTTTCCATTTCCGTAATTACTGTTTTGCCGTTGCTTTTATAAGCATCTTCCAGGTCAGCCACTACCCTTAGCACATACAATCCATCGGAAACAGGTATCTGGATGTTTTCAAAATTTCTGGTGTTGTTTTCAAATACATTTTTGAGGAAAGGGAATATCTCTTTTGAAAGCTGTTCGCCTTTTTTCTGATAATGAGCCTGTGCCTTTTCAAAAACCTTCCCGGCAATTTCCATAGCTGTCTCCTGCTGGAATTCAAGCGCCGTTACAGGAGGTTCTGTTGCCAGTGTGCGGAAGAGTTCCAATTTAAACGATTCATAATCTCCGTCAGGTCCATGGAATTCGTTTACTATCGTTTCACATACATCCATGAACATGTTGGAGATGTCAACCGAAAGCCTTTCCCCGAATAATGCGTGGCGGCGGCGGGTATAAATAACCTCCCGTTGCTGGTTCATCACATCATCATAATCTATAAGATGTTTACGTATGCCGAAGTTGTTTTCCTCCACTTTCTTTTGGGCTCTTTCAATAGATTTGGTAATAAGTGAATGTTGAATTACTTCCCCTTCCTCAATACCCATCCTGTCCATCATTTTGGCAATACGTTCAGAGCCGAACAGCCGCATCAGGTCATCTTCCAGCGATACGAAAAACTGCGATGTACCCGGGTCGCCCTGCCGGCCGGCACGTCCCCGGAGCTGCCTATCCACACGCCTCGATTCATGCCTTTCCGTACCTATAATGGCTAAGCCGCCTGCCTCTGCAACGCCCGGCCCCAGCTTGATATCGGTACCCCTACCGGCCATATTGGTAGCTATGGTTACTGTTCCGGGCTTACCGGCTTCCGCCACAATTTCAGCTTCCCGTTGGTGCAGCTTTGCATTCAGTACATTGTGTTTAATACCGCGTAATTTAAGCGTACGTCCAAGTAATTCAGATACCTCAACCGAGGTTGTACCCACCAATACAGGACGCCCGTCTTTAACGCATTTTTGTATTTCTTCTATAACCGCATTGTATTTTTCACGCTTGGTTTTGTATACCAAATCTTCCCTGTCATCGCGCACCATAGCCCTGTTAGTAGGGATATTCACCACCTCCAATTTATAGATGCTCCAGAACTCGCCCGCTTCCGTTTCAGCAGTACCCGTCATACCTGCCAGCTTGCTATACATCCTGAAATAATTTTGCAGGGTGATAGTGGCATAGGTTTGCGTTTCTGCTTCAATCTTAACATTCTCTTTGGCTTCAATTGCCTGATGCAGCCCTTCGGAATAACGCCTGCCCTCCATAATACGTCCCGTCTGCTCATCTACAATTTTCACTTCTCCTTCCATTACGACATATTCCACATCTTTTTCAAACAAGGTGTAGGCTTTCACTAATTGGTTTATAGTATGAACCCTTTCCGATTTAATGGAATAATCGCGCAGCATTTCATCCTTCCTTTTCGCTTTTTCCTCATCCGAAATTTCCATTTTTTGAATCTCCGCAATTTCACTACCTACATCCGGCAGAATAAAAAATTTGGAGTCCTCGCCTTGGGCTGTAATCAGGTCATAACCTTTATCCGTAAGTTCAACCGTATTATTTTTTTCATCAATAACAAAGTATAACTCTTCGTCCACTTTTTGCATTTCCCTTCCCTGGTCAGCAAGATAAACAGCCTCTGTTTTTTGTAAAAGAGCCCTGTTACCTTCTTCACTCAGAAATTTTATAACGGCATTATTTTTGGGTAATCCTCTATAAGCGCGCAATAAAGCAAGCCCGCCTTCCTTAGTATTCCCGGCTGCTATAAGTGTCTTAGCTTCGGTCAGAAATTTATTCGCAACTGTTCTCTGGGCATTCAGCAACTTTTCCACACGTGGTTTCATCTGGAAAAATTCGTGCCTGTCGCCCCGGGGCGTAGGACCCGAAATGATAAGGGGAGTACGTGCATCGTCAATGAGCACCGAGTCAACCTCATCCACTATGGCAAAGTAATGCCCACGCTGTACAAGGTCTTCAGGAGAGCGAGCCATATTATCGCGCAGGTAGTCAAAGCCAAATTCGTTGTTGGTTCCGTAAGTAATATCAGCCAAATAAGCTGCCTTACGTTCAGGCGAATTAGGTTGATGTTTATCAATAGTATCTACTCTAAGCCCGTGGAACTGAAACAAAGGCGCCATCCATTCAGAATCCCGTTTGGCAAGGTAATCGTTCACCGTAACAAGGTGTACACCTCTGCCTGCAAGAGCATTTAAATACATAGGCAGAATAGCCACCAGGGTTTTACCTTCGCCTGTAGCCATCTCGGCAATTTTACCGGAGTGCAGTACAGCGCCTCCGATCAACTGTACAGGGTAAGGAACCATATCCCATTTCACCTTATGTCCCCTTACGGTCCATGTGCTATGCCATGTGGCCTTGGTACCATTGATGATCACGTGGTCATATTTTCCGGCTATTTCTTTATCAGTATCCGTAGCGGTAACCTCCAGGGTAGGAAATTCTTTTAAACGACGGGTGGTTTCACGCATCACGGCAAAGGCTTCCGGCAGAATGTTGTGCAACTCGTCCTTTATTTCAGCAATAATTTCCTTCTCTATGTTGTCTATTTCTGTATAAAGTTCTTCCTTCTCTTTAACAGGCATATCTGTTTCCTGCTCAGCGCTTTCCTTCAGTTCCTTTTTCTGCTGTTCTTTTTCTGCAATCCTGTCCTGTATGCGCTTTTTAAACTCGGCTGTTTTTGTCCGCAGTTCATCATTGCTAATGGATAAAAGCGTTTTTTCTATTTCCAGTATATTGTCTATAACAGGTTGAAGTTCTTTAACATCTCTTTCGTGTTTGCTGCCAAACACCTTGGAAAGAACCTCAACAAAGCCTTCTAACATGATATGGGTTTTTTATATAATAAGGTAACAAAAGTAATTCAATTTCCCTGATGAGGGAAGCATTTAACTATTTGGGGACATAAAATCTTAGTAAAATTTAACGAACCCAAGGTAAAATAATAAGACGAAAAGGACGGAGGTTTGTTTTGAAATAAAGTAATCTGTTATATTTGAATACTTTTTAAATTCAGGATGTGAAGAAAAATCTATGGCTGCCAATTTTTTTCGCAATAGCTGCATGTTCCTGGATGCCGCATTGGTCATGCCATTATTACAGGCTTGAAACAGGAAGCACATTTGTGGTTGGCAATCTAAGTTATACCGCTTTCCAAAGTTTACTATCAATGGTTTTTTATTCCATTTTAATTGGCCTGAATATTTTAGCTGTTTCCTATACCGGAATACGTTTTATAGCCGCTCTTGCTTCAGGAGTTTTTCATTTAACCATAGGGTTCCTCCATATTTACCGGTTGGTACATCCGTTTCATTTTGAAGTTTTTGGTTATAATTGGCCTATAGGCGCTTCCTTACGGGAAGTTTTTATTGTATTTCCAATGGGGCTTGCATGTATTGCAGTAGCCGTTTATGTTGCAAAGAATAAAGCAGTTTAGATTTTCAGAGGCTCCCTGCTGTTATTGTATTTTTTAACGCAGGGTTCGCTGACTAAATGGTAGTTATTGAACAAACTTTAACAGGCTCCTTAATTTGGAATCAGATATAGTAGCCTTTTCTGATTTGTCATAAATAGAAATCAGGTAAACCGATTTATCAGAAACAATAAAATAGGTGATTACTCTTGCGCCTCCGCTTTTGCCTTTACCTTTTGAGGCAATCGCCAATCTTATTTTATAGCAATTGTCGCCAATAGCTTGTCCCTGCTCCGGATTTGTTTCGAGTGAGTGAAACAATTCTCCTATTTCTTTTTTAAGGAAGGGTATTTTCCGGCTAAGCGCTTTAACTGCTTATCAAATGGAAGAATGGTAAAAACTTTATAACTCATTCAAAACCTCTTTGGCAGGTCGTGCCTTTGCTTTGCCTGTTTTAACAAGATTCATGTAATCTACCGATTCCTTTATTTCCCTCATGAGCGTAGCTTTTTCCTCTGAAAGGGGTTCTGCTTTAACAAACTTAAAGCTTTTTAAAAGTTCCATAAAGAATGCCGCCTTATTATCTTTTATGTCAAGTAATACTTTCATAATTCTTATAGTCCTATCGTTTTACAAAGATACAATAAAAGTATCAAACTTTTACCTATTGAGGGTCCGGGAGAAATTCATAAAGCAGTAAATTCCAGTATATCCCGTTTTATATTACTTTTGAATAGAGTATACCACGACTTTACAAGAATGAAGAAATTATTGACCATCTTTTCATTTTTAGTTTTTCACTTTTCATGGTGCAATGCACAGGATACTCTCGTTCTTATAACGGGACAAAAAATTGCAACGACAATGTTTGCACTTAAGGGTAGGAAAGTGTTCTATCAAACACCGCAAAGTGATAAGCAAAAATCAATCAGTGTAATGGAACTTGATTATATAAAGCATGAGGATGGTTCAATATATAATGTATCTCAACAAAACTCCGGGACTCAAACTGTAATGAAGGAAACCATATGGAATACTCTATCAAAAGACACCTTTGTTCCCAGCATGGGACACCAAGGACAACTTACCATAAATATAGGGGTTGGCTATAGCCCCGGATTTGACGGAGAAGTTGCTTTTGTTACGCCTGTTTTTCCAGTACGGCAAAATCCCGAATATTTTACCTGCTCCTCCATTACACCGAGTTTAGGAGGCACAATAGATTATGGAATAGGCAAGAAATTTAGTATAGGACTTGCGGCAAGTTACCAGAGTGAAATGATAAGCCATGAGGAGACTCCTTATAACGATGAAATATCGAGAACCAATGCGGCTATCCGATTTTTATATCACTTAAATAGAAAAAGCACCCGCTTTGATAACTATATAGGTTTACGTTTAGGGTGTTCCTATTGGCAAGACCGTCCTTCATTAACCAGTTTTTACCAAACTGTACCCTACCCCATCCCCATTTTTTATTTTATTGGCGCTTCCCATTTGCTTGTTCCAAGTTTTCAGTTTTTATATGGCATTTGTCTTTACATCAGCGATACTTTCGGATTTCATTTGGAAGCGGGAATAGGAAGTCCTTATCTAATTGAAGGCGGAATCACCTTCCGCTTCAATACGCAGAAAAATAAAGCCGGCTAACCCCTCACTTTTCCCCTTCCCTACCCTTATTTTTTGCCAAAAAGCCTTTGTTTTCAGCAAAACCATATATTTGCAGCCTTTAATTTAAAAAACATGAGCGCTTTAGAGACTATACGTAAACATGCAAAACTATTAGTTGGCTTAATTGGCCTATCATTGGCGGTATTCGTGCTGGAAGATGCACTTACTTCGGGACGATTCTTTTTCGGGGGAGGCAATAATACCATAGCTATTATAAATGGTAAAAAGATAGATTATACCAAATTCACACCTGAGGTGAATGCTGCCCTGGAAAAAGAAAAGGCCAGCAGGGGCGTTGAATCATTAGGTGATTCGGTTGAAACCGGGGTTATACAAAATACTTATAAGGATATGGTTACCCACTTGGTACTCGACCCCCAATGCCAAAAACTTGGGATTGCTGTACCTGACAGTGAACTGAGTAATTTGATGATTGGCCCTAACCCGGCACCCGATATTTACAGGCTTTTCAGCGACGGAAAAGGAAAGATTGTAAAGCAATTTCAAGACCCGAGAACCGGAGGACTCAATATGGGCATGGTAATCCGGTATGTTAAACAAATGAATGAACAGGAAGCGGCAGGCTGGGAAATGATAGAGGACAAAGTGAAAACCGAAGACCTGCAAGCCAAGTATTTTTATTTACTGATAGATGGTATTTTTATCCCGGATGCAATAGCAAAGCTGGATAATGAAGATAGAACCAAAACATATGATATCAGCTACGTACTAAAACGGTATACCGATATGCCGGATAACAGCGTTACGGTAACCGACCAGGATATAACGGACTATTACAACAAGCACATTTATGAATATTCCCAGGATCAGGAATCGCGCAAGGTAGATTATGTAACCTTTGCTGTAAACCCTTCCGACAGTGATATGGCGACTATTAAAAGCGAAGTAGATACCATGTATCACCAATTCAAAAACCTGAAACCCAGTGAAGATTCAGGATTTATAGTAGCTACCGACGCGCAAGTTTTCGATTACCAATATCACAAAGAAGCGGACCTCCCGGTATCCATTGATTCCGTTATGACCCATTCGGAAGTAGGTACCGTTTACGGACCTTACAAAGAAGGCAACAAATATAAAATTGCCAAATTGCTTGATATTGCCGATCTCCCTGACTCCGTAAGGTATAGCCAGTTATTTATTCCGGCTCCCAATGGAGATTTTGACAAGGTAAAACCCTTTGTCGACAGTTTAAAAGCCATTGCTACAGTGGATAATTTTGCTGACCTTGCCAAGACCAATTCCAAAGACCCTGCAACAGCCGGAAAAGGCGGCGATGTGGGTTGGGTTGCAAGGGGCGAAGGCTTACCGGCTGATTTGGAACACCAGTTTTTCTTCGGTAAAGCGGGTTATGTGACTGAACTGAAACTACAACAAGGTTATTTGATTTTGTGCGTTACCGACCAAACTCCGCGAATCAAATCGTATAAGATAGGCATTGCGGTAAAAAATATTGAAGCGAGCGTTGCCACGCAACAAAAGGTGTTTGCTACAGTAACTGACTTTGAAGAAAAGAACCATACCTCCGAGACCTTTGAAAAAGCAGCCGGGCAAATGAACCGCCGTGTAGTGGATATTGGTGAAAACGAAAGTACGCTGGCGGGAATTCAATCACCAAAAGAACTGGTAAGATGGGCATACAACAAAAATGAAGGTGATGTTTCGGATGTAATAAACGCAGGAGATAACAAATACATTGTAGCGCATTTAATGCAAATCACAAAAATGGGAACCGCCCCATTGGCACAGGTGAAAGAAGAAATAAGACAGAAAGTGACGGCAGATAAAAAAGCAGAAAAAATAATGGCAGACATGAAAGCCGGCGGAACAAATTTATCAGCTGTAGCGCAAAAAATGGGAAGCTCGCCCGTTGCTGCTAAAGGACTTACTTTTGCGTCATCTGAAATACCTGCGTTGGGTAAGGAAGATGCCGTTATAGGAACCATGAGCGCACTTAATACCGGCGCCCTTTCTCAACCTATACAAGGTGAACTGGGAGTTTATGTAATAAAAATAGATTCCACCTATTACACCGATAAGTCGGACTACCATTTAACACAGGCAAAAGAAATAGAGGCGCTTCGTAACAACGCTCCGAATGAGGCGTATGATGCACTTGTGAAAAAGGCGGGCTTTGTGAGCCACTTCGGAAAATACTACTAATTAGTACGGCCGGCAAAGGAAAATTTTCTTAGTATTGCTTTGCAATAGTAAGTGGTTATTAGTAAATTTTAATATTCTTCCAATGGAAATGCAATATAATACAGCACAGCCCCACCTGATTATTTCAGAATACGGGAGGCATGTGCAGGATATGGCTCTTCACCTGCTTACAATAAAAGACAGGAAAGAAAGGAGTAAAGCCACCGAAGCAGTCATTCAAACTATGACCCAGGTTCACCCCTATTCTAAAGATAGCGAAGAGTTACGCCGGAAACTGTGGGACCATCTCCATTTAATTACCGGTTTCAAACTGGAAGTGGACAGCCCCTATCCCAAACCATCACCTGAAACATTTGAAGTTAAACCGGAAAGACTGCATTATCCCAACACGAATATCCGCCACAAACATTATGGCAAAATTGTGGATGAAATGATAAAAAAAGCCGCGGAAATGAAGAGTACGGATGAACAGGATGCCCTGGTTGCATCTATCGCCGCTCTTATGAAAAAGGCTTTTATGACCTGGAACAAATGCACGGTTGACGATGCGACTATCATTAAAGACTTAAAGGAAATATCCAAAGGCAAACTTATTTTGAAAGATGCTTCAGGCTTAGCTAATGTATATGTTCAGTTTAATACTGCGCCTGCCAAACCGCAGGGCTTCCAGCGCAACAAATACAACAATAAGCAAAACCGGAACCGTAAAAAGAATAAAAACAAAAACAGGAATGGCGGTTTTTGAGGTTACAGGGGGGAAGCGCCTGAAAGGTGAAATCATTCCCCAGGGTGCAAAAAATGAAGCATTACAGGTTATTTCGGCTGTATTGCTCACTTCCGAAAAGGTAGTAATAAATAATATTCCCAACATCCTTGATGTAAATAACCTTATTAGCCTGCTGAAAGATTTGGGCGTTAAGGTGGAGAAATTATCCGGCAGTTCTTATTCCTTCCAGGCCGACGACATTGACCTCAAAGTACTGGCATCCGATTCATTCCAGAAAAAAAGCGCATCGCTCAGGGGTTCTATCATGATGATCGGTCCTTTGCTGACGCGTTTTGGCAAAGCCTACATTGCCCGCCCCGGTGGCGATAAAATAGGCAGAAGAAGACTTGATACACATTTTATAGGGTTTGAGAAACTGGGAGCCAAATTCGGTTACGAAGAAGATACCAACCTCTTTCATGTTCATTCGGGCAAAGGGCTGAAAGGAGCATACATGCTACTGGACGAAGCTTCGGTAACGGGTACTGCCAACATTGTTATGGCTGCCGTACTGGCAAAAGGAACCACTACTATATATAATGCTGCCTGCGAGCCATACATACAGCAGCTTAGCAGGATGCTCAACAGCATGGGCGCTAAAATCACTGGCATCGGCTCTAACCTGCTCACCATTGAAGGAGTAAACGAATTAGGCGGATGTGCGCACACCATCCTGCCCGATATGATTGAAATAGGCAGCTTCATCGGCTTAGCCGCCATGACACAATCGGACATTACTATTAAGAATGTAGCCTACGATGAACTGGGAGTGATCCCCAGCGTATTTCAGCGTATGGGAATACATCTTAAAAGAGTTGGAGACGATATTCATATTCCGGCACAGGAAACTTATAAAATAGATACTTTTCTCGATGGCTCTATACTAACCATAGCCGATGCTATTTGGCCCGGTTTAACACCTGACTTGCTCAGCGTTTGTTTGGTGGTTGCGACACAAGCAAAGGGCAGCGTGCTCATTCATCAGAAGATGTTTGAAAGCCGCCTGTTTTTTGTGGACAAGCTAATAGATATGGGAGCCCAAATCATTCTCTGCGATCCTCATCGCGCCACGGTTATAGGCATGAACCACGAGCATAAACTGAAAGGCATCTCCATGACCTCGCCCGATATTCGTGCCGGTGTAGCTCTACTTATTGCAGCCCTTTCGGCGCAAGGAAAAAGCACTATCCATAATATTGAACAAATTGACCGGGGCTACCAGGATATTGATACCCGTTTGCGAAGTTTAGGGGCGGATATTGTGAGGAAATAAAATACTCACCCCCTACCCCCTCTCTACTGGTAGAGAGGGGAAAAGTGTAATTGTCATCCGAACTTATTTCGAAATCACAAATAACAGAGATGTTTCGCTCCGCTCAACATGACAAAGCCAGGTGACCCGCGTGAGTATCTAAATGAAAATAACCTTATATTTGCTTCTCTAAAAACGAAATATATGAAACGTATTAATGTAATATTATTGGGACTGGCGCTTGTATTTGGCTTATTCGCCTTTATTAAAATACAACCGAACGCAACAGTAGTTGGTACCGAAGTAGGCAACGTAGCCCCTGATTTGAAATTTAAAAATCCGGATGGAAAAGTATTAGACCTCTATTCAAACAGAGGATATTATGTGCTGGTAGATTTTTGGGCATCGTGGTGCCCACCTTGCAGAAGGGAGAATCCCAATGTGGTGGCTACTTACAAAGCATATAAAGACAAAAAATTTAAAGGTGCCAAAGGATTCAAGATATTTAGTGTTTCCCTTGACCAGAATGCCGGAGCATGGACAGGAGCTATCAAAGCTGATGGACTGGAATGGCCCGACCACGTGAGCGACCTTAAAGGCTGGAGCTCGGATGCTGCCCATTTATACGGAGTACAAGAAATACCCAATAACTTTCTGATTGACCCTAAAGGTGTAATTATTGCCCACGAATTGCGTGGCGCTGCCTTAGGAAACAAGCTCGCTGAATTGGTGAAAGAGTAGAAAATTTTAATGTTCCTTTAGCAGCATTTCTACCGGAACATACTTTTCTATTATTTAGAAAATCTTAGGATCTTTTCAGGGCTAAAGCCAAAGTCCCACTTATACTTTAACCCCGACTTTAAAGTCGGGGTTTTTTCATGTTCCTATTGCACGGGCTTTAGCCTTGATAAAAGCACTCTATTGTTACAGAAATTCCTTTATTTTCGCATTCACAATGCCTTCATCTATAAACATACTCTTCATCGATTCTGTTCATCCCCTTTTGCAAAAGGAGTTGGAGGCAAAGGGCTTTAAGTGCCATTTACAATATGAATGGGATAGGGAAAAAATAGCAGAGGAATTACATAAATTTGACGGGGTGGTTATTCGCAGCCGCATTAAGTTAGATAAGGAATTAATAGATAAAGGGACGCATTTAAAATTTATCGCGAGGGCGGGAGCAGGGATGGAAAATATTGATGTATGGTATGCTGAAAGCAAGGAGATAAAATGCCTTTCTTCAGCAGAAGGGAACCGCGATGCCGTTGGGGAACATGCTTTGGGAATGTTGCTTTGCCTGTTAAATAATATCTGCCGTGCAGACAAGGAAGTACGAAACGGGGTATGGATTCGCGAAGGCAACCGGGGAACAGAATTGCAAGGAAAAACGGTTGGTATCATCGGGTATGGAAATATGGGAAGCGCCTTTGCACAAAGGCTGCAAGGATTTGATGTCACTGTATTGGCGTATGATAAATACAAGAAAAATTATTCCAATGAATTTGTGAGAGAAACAGAATTGGAGGAATTATTTAAAAAGGCCGATGTGGTAAGTCTGCATTTACCCTTAACGGAAGAAACAAAGTTTATGGTGAACCGTTCTTTCCTGGAAAAATTTAAAAAAAATATTTACCTCATCAATACATCACGCGGCAAAGTGGTGCAGACGGATGATCTTGTAGATTGCATGAAAACCGGAAAAGTAATTGGAGCCTGTTTAGATGTTTTGGAATATGAACATCTTTCTTTTGAAAATATTGACAAATCTGCGTTGCCACCTTCATTCCAGTATTTGGCTGAAAGCGATAGGGTGGTGTTAACTCCTCACATTGCAGGTTGGACACATGAATCGAATGAAAAAATTTCGTTTACACTGGCAAGAAAAATATTAGAGTTATTTTAATAAGAATTATCATTTCCCCTCAGCACTTACCAAATATTCAATACTTTTGGCACTTTAAAAATTATAAAGCAACTCATCTGAGGATGAAGAGATATTTAACTACTTCCATTATAGCGTGTATATTTAGTATTCCGCTTATTGCACAAAATTCTGACTCTACCCGGCATAGAAAAATTGTTAAGAATGGCAGCTTATATGGTTCCTGGGGTTACAATGAAGAAACCTATACAAACAGCAACCTGTATGTTGTTCAGCCGGGCATGAACAATAACTATGTTTTTAATAATATACAGGCACAAGATCGGATAGGATGGGACCACTTGTTTACCGCACCGCTCTCTATTCCTCAATATAATTATCGGTTAGGCTATTTTTTTAACGAAAAACAGGATTGGGGAATTGAACTGAACTTTGACCATACCAAATATGTTGTAGAACAGGGCTACAATGTAATAGTAAGCGGAACGCTTCATGGAAGGTCAGTTGATACGGCAGTGTATCTTAGCAATGCCACATTGCGCTACCAGCTGAACAATGGAGCTAATTTCTTTCTTATCAACCTGGTTAAAAAATTTACTTTTATCCACACTCCTAAAAAAAGGATTGTCATTTGTGGCTTGCTTAAAGCGGGCGTAGGCCCGGTAGTACCTCATGTGGATAATACTATTTTTGGCAATGATAATCACAGGCATTTTCAGCTGGGTGGCTGGAACACAGGAGTGGAAGGCACTGTACGGGTTATCTTTTTCCAGTATGCTTACCTGGAATATTGCAACAAACTTGATTATGCCCGTTATTCAGGGCTTGAAATTTATGATGGCACAGCCCATCAAAATTTTGGCACGTATGAAAACATTCTCAATATTGGTTTCACGTTCCATTTATAAAAGAACCTTTGCCCTTATTGGAAAAATACCGGGCTATTTTTAATTGACGGTAATGATTAAGGATTCCTCACTGCGTTCGGAATGAAGTGTAGTGAGGAATCTCAATTATCTCACAATATGCAAGACATCGGGGGGCTGCATTATATGCTAAACACTGCTTGCAATAAGCCTACATCATCAAAAGCAGGAACGAGGTAAACTGATTTTACTCCGAATTGCTTGAGAGTATGTGCTGTGGCATCACCCATAGCGATTATTTTTTGTTCGGGGTTTAACTTTTTCTTTTCAAAAAAAGCTTCCACATTCGACGGGCTTGTAAATAACATGATGTCGGCATCAGGTGTGTTTTCAACGGGTTTTTGTATGGTTTCATAAACCGTCAGGTCTCTCGTCTGGCTGCGGTTTACGAATTGCTGCTGCACGGTCCTCATGCTGTCTTTGGCTTGCGGAAATATAACCGGAGCCGACTTTACCAAACTTGCAAATTGTTTTCCTGTCAAACGGGTATCAGTGGAATATCCAATAAAATCAGCCCTTTTACCATAAGTCCGGATGGCTGCAGCAGTGGATTTTCCGATAGCGCCAATTTTCATTTTCCCCATATCAGGCTTTTGTTCAAAGAAATATTTTACAGCATGTTTGCTAGAAAAAAATACCCAGTCGCCTATCGGAATCCGGCTAAAAGGAACTGCCTTGAACTCTATAAATGCCTTGCCGGAAACGGTGTATTTGTTTGCCTTCAATACCCGGCTGAAAAAATCATCTTCCTTTATATTTCTTGTTATAAAAACAGATGCAGAATTCTCTGATTTTATTTTCTCCGCTATCTTTTCCGGCCATTTTTCCGGCTCATAAGTATGGAAATGAAAGTAGCGCGGGTATGCTTTTTCTCCGGGTGCAAAAGCAGCCCATGCTTTGAAAAATGCTTTATCATTCTCATCCCTGTGCTTCTCGCAATAGATACCCAAAGGCAGGTTACATCCGCCTTGAAAGAGGCTGAATATTTTGCGCTCAACAGATACAATTTCTTCTACTTCCGGGTGATTTATTTTATCTACTATAGCTTGCATATTTTTATCGCCGTCCCGGATTTGCAAGGCAAGCACCCCTTGTGCCGGGGCAGGAACCAGTTCCTGGGACGTAAATTTCTCTACATGAAAATCTGAAACATCTATAGCAAGCCTTTCAATGGCAGCCGAGGCAACCATAATGGCATCGTATTTTTTATCCCTGAGCTTTTGTATGCGGGTGGGGATATTTCCACGCAATTCCTGAATCCCTATATCAGGTCTGAAAGCATGTAACTGTACCTTGCGTCTTGCAGCCGAAGTGCCGACAATAGCATTAGTTTTCAGGTTAAGTTTCCGCTTGGCATCGGTGCAGTCTTTATGGATGAGCAGCATTTCCGAAGGATCTTCGCGGTAAGACACAGCGCCTACTTTAAGTCCTTTTACAGGGGTGGTGGGTAAGTCTTTGTATGAATGAACGGCAAGATCAATTTCCTTTTTCAAAAGAGCATCTTCAATTTCCTTGGTGAAAAAACCTTGCCCTTGCATTTCCGAAAACCGCTCCTCCGGCTGCTTATCACCCTTCGTCTTGATTATCTTCAACTCAACCTTAACGCCTGTTTTCTCTAACTCACGGGTAATAAAATTTGCTTGCCACAGCGCCAGCTCACTCCCCCTCGACCCTATAATTATCTTTTTTGCCATGGTGCAAAGTTACCGTAATGTTACGTAATATTGAATGGAAAAGAAAGAAACTGTAAAGTGCTTAAATTCTAATTGTATTTTTGTTTTTTCAAAAACTATGAACTCCAAAGAATTCAAGAAAGCTATAACGCAGGGCATACCCGATACTTTACCTGAAATGCCCTTATATGACAAGGCTATTAACCATGCGCCTAAGCGGAAAGACATCCTGAGTAAGGAAGAAAAAAAGCTGGCAATACGTAATGCGTTGCGCTATTTTCCGGCAAAATATCATGAAAAACTTGCCAAAGAATTTGCTGATGAATTGAAAACATACGGCAGGATTTATATGCATCGCTTCCGCCCACAATATAAGATGTATGCACGGCCAATCAATGAATACCCGCACCGTTCAACTAAAGCGGCAGCTATCATGCTGATGATTCAAAATAATTTGGATGAAGCGGTGGCGCAGCATCCCCACGAGTTGATTACCTATGGCGGCAATGGTGCAGTGTTTCAAAACTGGGCGCAATATTTGCTCACTATGAAATACCTGTCAGAGATGACAGATGAACAAACGCTGGTAATGTATTCGGGGCATCCGCTGGGCTTGTTTCCCTCTCATAAGAATGCTCCGAGGGTGGTGGTTACAAATGGCATGATGGTTCCCAATTACTCCAAGCCCGATGACTGGGAAAAATTTAATGCGCTGGGAGTAACGCAATACGGGCAGATGACGGCCGGTTCCTATATGTATATTGGTTCGCAGGGCATTGTGCATGGAACGACTATTACCTTGCTTAATGCGGGAAGAAAAATAAAATCGTTATCCCCTATCCCCCGGCCCCTTAAGAGGGGAGAAGGGGATGGGGGGAAGGAGGACGGAAGTTTAGCAGGGAAGATTTTTGTTTCTTCAGGCCTAGGGGGCATGAGCGGGGCCCAGCCCAAGGCGGCTGTAATTGCGGGAGCTATCGGGGTTATTGCGGAAATAAATCCTAAGGTGGTGGAGAAACGGCATAAACAGGGCTGGGTAAATGAAGTCTATACCCATCTTGATAATTTGATTGAACGTATTCAAAAAGCAGTTAAGAATAAAGAAGCGGTATCTCTCGCATATCAGGGTAACATTGTTTCTCTTTGGGAAAAGCTGGCAGAGAAAAAAATAAAAGTGGAACTTGGTTCTGACCAAACTTCGTTGCATAATCCATTTGCAGGAGGATATTATCCTGTTGGATTGTCTTTCGAAGAGGCTAATAAGCTCCTGGTTTCAAATCCTGAAGAGTTTAAAAAGAAAGTGTATGAATCATTGAAAAGGCAAGTGAATGCCATTCGAAAACTCACTAATTCGGGAATGTATTTCTTTGATTACGGGAATGCATTTCTACTGGAGGCAGGCAGGGCAGGAGCTAACATCTTCAAGAAAGACGGCACCTTTATTTATCCCTCTTATGTAGAAGATATAATGGGTCCCATATATTTTGATTATGGCTTCGGACCTTTCCGATGGGTGTGTACTTCCGGCAATGCGAAAGATTTGGAACTGACCGATAACATAGCAGCCAGGGTGCTTGAAAGCCTCTATAAAAAAGCCCCTGCTGAAATAAAACAGCAACTGAAAGATAACATCCATTGGATAAAAGAAGCGCAGAAAAATAAGCTGGTGGTAGGCTCGCAAGCCCGCATACTTTATGCCGACGGCGAGGGCAGGATTGCTATTGCCAGAGCATTTAACAAAGCTATAAAAGACAAAAAACTATCTGCGCCTGTTGTGCTGGGGCGCGACCATCACGATGTGTCGGGAACGGATTCACCATACCGGGAAACAGCTAATATTTATGATGGTTCACGTTTTACAGCTGATATGGCAGTGCAGAATGTAATCGGCGACTCTTTCCGCGGGGCGACATGGGTGTCTCTTCATAACGGAGGCGGAGTTGGATGGGGTGAAGTGATAAACGGCGGATTTGGCATGGTACTTGACGGCTCGGCAGACAGCGACAAAAATTTAGAGGCTATGTTATTTTGGGATGTAAATAACGGCATTGCACGCCGTGCATGGGCAAGGAATGATGGCGCTATATTCTCTGCTAAAAGAGAAGTGAAGCGTTCTAAGAATTTGCAAATAACATTGCCTACTTTGGTGGAAGATAGATTGCTGGAGGGGCTGGTGTGAAATACTCACCCCCTGCCCCTCTCTACTAGTAGAGAGGGGGGAAGCGTGACTTTGTCATGTTGAGCGGAGCGAAACATCTCTGTCCATTTTAGTTAATAGGCTTCTTGCGTAAGTCCAATAATAACTTGCAATCCATAGCCACGAAGACACCAAGTCACCAAGAAACACTAAAAAGACTTTCTGAAATTTTGTGCACAATTTTTATCCTGTTTTGAATAGTTCATTTTTCAATTAATAATTTACATTTTTAGGTATAAAACGGTTTTTGTTAAGTAACAGGGAATATCAGGTGAATTAACAGAGAGGAACAGGGGGGAATAACAGGGGAATAAAAAACTGTTAATTTTTTATTGCATTGGAATTCAATTGCTTGTATTTTTACTTTCCTGTTATTAACAGGAAAAAACAACAATTTATGGCAAATATTAGTAATTATTTTTTGCTGCGTAGTAAAAATAATTTTGCTATTCAAGTATATATTTAGGCTAAGCATATTACAAAGATAGTGCACGAATATGCGTGTTTTGGAAAAGTCAATGACTTACGCGAAAAATGAAAAGCGTTAACCACTAAGGCACTAAGAACACGAAGGTTCACTAAGAATACATTTTAACGCAGAGAGCGCAGAGTAAAATACACGCTGAGGTTCGCTGAGGAAATCACCCTTGTTATAGCGGGGTTATTATTTTATAATAGTCGTCAATTTCGTGAACGATATATTATAATCAATAGTTCTATTTTGATATTGTATAGGTAAATACAGCCTTATACCATTTCCAATTGAAAGTTGTCGTGTTTGCCACCCACCTGCGTCATATTCACTTGGTTCATTCCAGTTAATATTATCACTTGGAACAACACCATCATCTAAAGTAGCTCCTGCCGGAATCGTAGAAGGGGGTTGAGATTCATTCTTATTTATTAATTTTACTCCAGTGTGAACGGCTCTATGCGTTGTTCCGCCTTGTACAATAGTCACATCATTCCAATCTATTTTCATAGAATGTTCGGTTTTATTGTTTATTATAAAGTTTATTGAAGTGCTGGTTATTTCGAAAGAAACATTTAGAATTTTATCATCATATACCATGCCAGTAAGTGTTTGTGAGGGCAATGTATCTTTTTGAACAATGCATTGATATTTAATATTGACTTTGCAAGGTTTGTATATGTCTCCTGTTAAAAAATCTATTCCTACTGTTACAGGAGCAAAAACTCCAACTCCAAAAATAATATCACAAACTAAAGCTGCTACCCTTACTTTTCTTTTGGGTTCGCCAATACCAGGTTTATGATGTTGGCAATCTCTTTGATCTGCCGTTAGACCTTTTTCGCCAAAAAATGTGGCGCATCCTGTTTGTAATAGCATTGATGCAACAGCGATTGAGAAAATAATTTTTTTCATTGTATTTGCTTTTTAGTTTGGGTAGCAAATATATAAATTTGGCAGCATATACGCTGCCGCAGATGTAATATTGAATCCCTTGCTTTGTAATATGCAACAGCAGGGCAAAAGATACTTGCAACTGATAGGAAACAATATCAGAAAAAAAAGAAATGTAAAAGGAATAAGCCAGCAGGAGTTAGCCGACTATTCAGACGTTGCAAAAAGTACAATTCAGAGAATAGAAAAAGGCGAAATGAATCCCTCCATTCTAACCTTAAAGAGCATTAGCCTTGCACTTGGAATTGAATTGTCAGAATTAATATAAATTTAATGAGGTTGTCATCCTGATCCTGCCTGAGGCGGGAGAAGGATCCCGGTATAATAGAGATGCTTCGTTCCTCAGCATGACAAAGTCATTCCGCTTTTATTTCTACCTTTGAGGTATGGCAGAAATAACCCTTAACGATTTTTCTTATCTCGAAAAGTATAAACCATTTGTCTCCCGGAAAGAATTTTGGCTGGCTGTGAGTGAGCAACTGAGCAAGGATTTTAACAATACTTTTTCTGTTACGTTAGATGAGAAAACGGATTTAAATGGAGAAGATATTGCAGAAATATTTGTGAAAGAACTGGAAAAGGAATTGCCTTCTTATACTCCCCGTTTATCGGAAATATTATATCGTATTGATGTTCCCGAAGGGCAGGTAGCATCGCTAAAAGATGTTCCTGATGATATATATTACCGCTGCCTCGCTGAAATAATTTTGAAAAGAATTATTTTAAAAGTTGCTATACGGAAAATGTCCGCAGATAAGAAAGAATAAAAATTCTATGATTTTGAAATCCATCGCCACGAAGACACTAAGTCACCAAGAAACACTAAAAATATTTTTATTTAGAAATAAGGTTAAATGGTTATTAGATTATCTCTTTCTACTAAGGTTTTTTGTCTGAAGGGACGCCTTTTTGAAAATTTCTGCCTTTTTACCTTAATAGAAAAATTGTCCGATAATTTTTAAAACCTTATTTTTGAGATGGCTTGCAAAAAAATCTTTGTGAAACTTTGCGTCTTTGTGACTTTGTGGCAAAAAATTGTACTCTCAAAGGAGAATCGCCAAATTATCAAACTACCAAATTAATTAAGTGTCAGCATCCTCCATATTTATTTGCCTGCTTGTTTACTTCGCTGTATTAATGGGCGTTTCATGGCTCACAGGGCGCATCAGCACTAACGACAGTTTTTTTCTTGCTAACCGCAAATCGCCCTGGTATCTTATCGCCTTTGGCATGATTGGCTCTTCTATTTCGGGGGTGACATTTATCTCCGTTCCGGGTGCGGTGGGGAGTGGTAGCTTCTCTTATTTTGAAGTGGCGTTGGGGTTTATGGTAGGCTATTGGGTAATCTGTTGGGTTCTTCTACCATTATATTATCGTCTGCAACTGACCTCTATCTATACTTATCTGAAAGAACGTTACGGATTTTACGGGTATAAAACAGGAGCATCATTTTTTCTTTTATCGAGAATAATCGGAGCGGCATTCCGCTTATATGTGGCTGTGGAAGTATTGCAGATATGTATATTCAACCATTGGGGAATACCATTTTTGGTGAATGCTTCGAGCATGGTGGCTCTGATATGGTTATATACCCGCAAAGGCGGAATGAAAACCATAATATGGACTGATGCTTTGCAAACCACCTTCTTAATCGCCGCATTAATCGGCACTATTTATCTTATATGCCAATCGTTGCATCTCAGCGTTGGCGGACTTATCACAAGTGTTAGGGATTCTCCACACTCTCAAATTTTCTTCTGGGATTTTAAAAGCGGGCAATCATTTTTCAAGCAGTTTGCTAGCGGAATATTTATTGCCATCGCTATGACAGGGCTTGACCAGGACCTGATGCAAAAAAACCTAACCTGCAAAACCATAGGCGAAGCGCAGAAGAATATGTTTTCCTTCAGCATCATACAGGCGGTTGTAATATTTATGTTTCTCGTGCTTGGTTCGCTGCTCTATACTTTTGTAGCATATAAGCACTTAACGCTTCCCGCAAAACCTGACGACCTTTACCCCACACTTGCAACACAAGGCTCTTTCGGAACGCCTGTAGCTTTTCTTTTTGTAATGGGATTGATAGCGGCTTCCTTTGCCAGCGCCGATTCCGCGCTAACAGCCCTCACCACTTCCTTTTGTGTGGATATTTTAAATATTGTGGAAAAAGAGCAACCCGTGCAATTAAAAATGCGCCAGTATGTGCATGTGCTAATGGCTGTGATGTTAATTATAGTAATGATTATCTACAGGCTGATTGATAACCCGATTATTATTAACGCCGTATTTAAAGTGGCGGGGTATACTTACGGTCCGCTACTTGGGCTGTATGCCTTCGGGATGCTTACAAAAATCCGCACAAATGACAAATGGATTCCGGCTATTTGCATAGCCTCTCCCGTAGTTTGCTATGTAATTAATGCCCATTCGGAGCAACTGTTTTCGGGTTATAAATTCGGGTTTGAGTTGCTAATTTTAAATGCTTTTCTTACTTTTACAGGACTTTGGGCAGCTTCTAAATTCATCCCAAAAACTTTGAATGAATCTGTAAAATAGGTTGAAGTGAAAAGAAGATAATAAGGTTTGAAAAGTCAAAGGCGCGCTTTTTCTACTAAGGTTAAAAAAAGCTGTTGTCCCAAAGGTCCCTTTAGATAAAAATCGTATTATTTCAAAAAACCTTAGTAGAAACTGGCGTTGCAACAATTATTTCAACCTTATTATCAAATAAATATATTTTCTGTATGGCTATACATATCCACAAAGCCACCAAGGCACTAAGAAACACTAAAAAACTTTGTGTACCTTCGTGCTTTTGTGCCTTAGTGGCTTCACCGGGGCGGATAATTATGCGAAAATTTTAATGAGTAAAATAGTCAGAATATTATCTATTGACGGAGGTGGGATACGTGGAATACTTCCGGCTACCTTCCTTAGCATACTTGAAGAAAAACTACGGGAAAAGTCGGGTAACGAAAACCTGCGCCTTGCCGAATGTTTTGATTTTATTGCGGGTACCAGCACAGGCGGATTACTTACCTGCATGTATCTTACCCCGGATGACAACAACGCTTTGCTCCCCAAATATACCGCCCGCCAGGCGCTTGAATTTTATTTTGGATATGGCGATTCCGCATTTAAGCCCAATACACAAGGCGGGTTTCATAAGTATTCGCCGGAGGGACTTGAAACGGGATTGAATAATTTTTTCGGAAACCTGAAACTGGGTCAATTGATAAAACCCTGTTGCATTACGGCATACGACATGCTACATTGCGAACCGTATCTCTTTTTTTCGCACCGGGGAATAAGCGATCCGCGCGATAATTATTATATAAAAGATGTGGTGAGGGCTACTTCGGCATTGCCGGGCATATTTCCACCGGCCACTATTCATTCCCTGGCTGAAAGAGAGCGTACCTTTATTGACGGCAGTATCTTTGCGTATAACCCCGCTATGCATGCATACATGCAAGCAAAAAGCATTTTTCCCAATGCCGAAAACTTCTTATTGCTCTCCCTCGGAACAGGCTTGCCGGTTACGGCATATAGCCCTGCCCAACTGGAAGATACAAGTGAAAAGAACTGGGCCCGCCTGCTTGCCGACATCGCTTTTTCAGCCCACAGCGATATGGTGCATTACCAGCTGGAAGAAATATTTATGAATAAGCCCGGCTCTGCATACATACGTTTGCAACCTTCGCTGCAAGGGTTAGACAAGGAAATGGATAATGTGTCGCATGAGAATATTCACGCATTGTATAAAGCGGGGTTGGATTTTGTCGACAGTAATGAAAAAACGTTGGCAGAAATTGTAAATATGAACCAGTCAGGCTCAGATGGGTAATACCTCAATTTGTGTTAAAAATATAATTCTATTCTCTGTGGTTCTCTGTGCCAGCCTATATTCCTCCGTGTAAGAATTTTTAGTTACACAGAGTCTCACAGAGGATTCACAGAGGTTCACAGAGATTATAATTAAAACACTACTGCAAAATCCTGTTATCAGGGGTTCATTGTGCACCGTATGTAACATTTCAATAACTATCATTTATAACATATTATTAATCAGAATATTATTGGCAAACGATTAGCTTATTATTACCATTATCTGCATTTTTCTACCTTTGCGCCCTCAAAAAAACCAAACTATGGCAAAATCCAATAAAGCAATCAAGACTTCCCCTTCCCGTAAGCCACATCATTCTTTAAGCATGTATGAGGCTGTACTTGCCCGTTTTAACCAGGCTGCCTTCCTTTATAATCTTCCTGAAGATGTAGCCGGAATACTCCGGGTACCTAAAAAGCAGGTTAGAGTCAGTCTGCCGGTTACGATGGATAATGGAAAGGTAAAAGTGTTTGAAGGATACCGCATTATTCACTCCACCCATTTGGGTCCTTCCAAAGGCGGCATACGCTACGCTCTTGATGTGAATGATGATGAAGTGAAAGCATTGGCTGCATGGATGACCTATAAATGTGCTGTTGCAGGCTTGCCCTTAGGCGGAGCCAAAGGCGGAATAACCTGCGACCCATCGAAAATGTCGCTGGGAGAATTAGAAAGACTTACCCGCCAATATACCCTTGCTATGTGCGATGTTTTTGGTCCCGACCTGGACATTCCCGCTCCTGATATGGGAACAGGCAAACGCGAAATGGCATGGATCGCTGATGAATATTCAAGAATACACAGGGGATACCGCCCGGGAGTGGTAACAGGCAAACCTATTACCCTCGGAGGTTCCAGGGGACGTGAAGCAGCTACCGGCAGAGGTGTAATGATACATACCCTTGAAGCCATGAAAAAAATAGGCATTGACCGTAAAAAATCTACTGCCGCTGTACAAGGCTTTGGTAACGTAGGCGGATTTGCCGCGCAATTATTACGTTCGAAAAATATTAATGTAGTTGCCATATCTGATTATACCGGAGCATTTTACAATGAAAGAGGCATTGACCTTGATAAAGCCCTTCAACATCAAAAGAAACATGGCAATACGCTGGAAGGATTTCCGGGCGGAGAACTGATTAGCAATGAAGAACTGCTGACCCTTGACGTAGATGTTTTGGTTCCGGCTGCATTGCAAAACCAGATTTCGGCTGAAATAGCGGAAAAAATAAAGGCTAAACTTATTGTGGAAGGAGCTAATGGTCCTACTGAAGTAGAAGCCGATGAGATACTCCATAATAAAGGTGTTACCGTAGTACCAGATATTCTGGCCAACTCAGGCGGCGTTACCGTTTCTTACTTTGAATGGGTGCAGAACAAACAAGGCTACTACTGGAAGGATGATGAAGTGAATACCCGTCACGATGTATATATGCAACAGGCTTTTGAGCAAGTTTGGTTTAACGCAAAACAATATAAAACCAACCTCCGACTTGGAGCTTATATAACAGCTTTTAAAAGACTGGAAAAAGCTATCCGTTACAGGGGAGCATACTAAGCACTAGCCTGCGATTAATATTGCGGGCTATTTTTTAAAATTCAGATCAAGAAACCGACAGGGAAGGATTTTTTATTAGTTCAAAATTATGTTGAACCTTTATTAATCGTTTACCTTTTAATTCCTTCTCGGTATGTGAGGAGTAATCTTTCTCGATAAACTCAATTTCACATTTATCAGGAAGGGTTTCAGCCAACTTAGGATTATTGATAAGTTGTCTTACAAAGTCGAAAGTAAGCTCAATATTTTTTCTTATAGTTTCTTTTTTTGTCATTATTTTTAAGTTTTTGCAAGTATTTCGTTTTGTAAAACTCCCATTTATCTATTATATCTTGTTCTGCAAAAGTAGCCGCCATAGTCATGTCGTTTATCTCAATATGTACTTTTTCTTTTTCTCCTTTAGGATTAATAAAATCCCGGTGAAAGAATCCGTGAGCAAAATCATACCGCACTATCTCTGTCCATTTTTCATTTATAAAACTTTCATATTGAAATACAATATCTATTAGGTTACCTTTGTCAATTGTCAACTTAACCCTTAACCGCTCAAGTCTAAATTTATCTAACGTTTTCGTAAATTCTTTCTTAGCCGACATCCCAGTTAAACAATTTTCCTCAAAGATAGCCTATTTTAAAGAACTTTATCCAGGCAACTTGGCTATTTTTATACCAGCTCCGCTTTTTTAGCCTGTACAGTTTTAATAAGAGAATTCAGAATATACTTGCCGTCGGTATTGCCGAGATATTCATCCGATGCCCTTTCAGGATGAGGCATCATGCCATAAACGTTTTTTGTTTCATTGCAAATGCCTGCAATGTTTTCCAGCGAGCCGTTGGGATTTGCCTCGGGTGTAATCTCGCCTTTTTCATTGCAATATTTAAAAATGATTTGCCCGTTTTTATTTAATTGTTGCAGCGTGGCGGCATCGGCATAATATCTGCCCTCGCCATGTGCAATGGGTATAGTCAATACTTTGCCTTTTGGAATTCCACTGGTAAGAGCCGTATCATTATTTTGAGCAGTAAGAAATATATTTTTGCAAGTATAGTGCCTGCCCGATGTTGGCTGAGTATTCAGCAGTAATGTACCCGGCAAAAGTCCTGCTTCGCAAAGTATCTGGAAACCGTTGCAGATGCCTATAACATACCCTCCGTCGCGGCTGAAGGATGCCACCTCATTCATAATGGGGGCATATTTTGACAGAGCTCCTACGCGCAGGTAATCGCCATAGGCAAAGCCCCCGGGAACTATGACTGCATCACATCCTTGCAGATCGGTGCTCTTGTGCCAAAGCGGAACTGCATCCTGCTTGAATATGTTTTTAATAACATAAATAGTATCGTGGTCGCAATTAGAACCGGGAAGAACAACTACACCAAACTTTAACATTTTTACTTGATTTTGTACTGCAAAGATAGGCTAAAAAAACATGCTGATTATTACTCCGCCTACCAGCAAAAGGAATAATATCTCCGGCAGAATTTTAGCCCTCGTCTTCAAAAAATAAACTGACATCACAAAAGAACCAGGTATAGCAAAGAGCGATAAAGCCCTTGAATCTTTTTCGGGGCATATTAACACAGCAACCAAAGCAATAACCATAAACCACATTAATAATATCCAGAATTTTTGTGCCTTAACCACATTCTCTGTTATTTTATTCACATAAAACCAAAGGCTTCCGAGGGCTATTATGGCTATAATAATCATAATAGTAACCTGTTCCCACGAAAATGAAAGATGAACGCGATGATATAAAAACTGGCCTATTATTTTATTAAACCAAGGATAGTTCGGGTAGAAAACAAGGTTGTAAGTAAAAGTAAAAAGAAAAGGAATCAAAAAACCTATAACCGAGCATACCCACTCTCTCCAGTTAATAGTCCGGATGGTTAATAATCCTATCCACACTAAAACAAGAAACACAATGGAAGGTATATAAAACAAGGTGGCGATACCAACATATAAACCCGAATCGAAAACATCGGGTAAGGCGCCTTCTTTCATATAAGATGAAATAAGTTTGTGGATGGCAAGAACCAAGAATAAAGAAGAGACAAGCGCGGGATAAAAACCTATTAAGGAAGCCCTGCAACTTAATAGCACCACCATGAAAAAGAAAGGAAAATACGTTGACTGCTTGAGTAAAGAATGCTTATTAATAATATTGTTCCAAGTAGCGGCTTCCAGTAATAACAGGGCAAGACCAAGAGAGGCTTTCAGCAGGGGGAAGTTACGGAGCCAATCGAAAAAAGGGGCGAGTAAAGTAATATCGGTATACGGGCGTGTTGCTTCACCGGTATGTAAAATGGTTGCAGTCCAAAGTGCAGCGCTGAAAGCAATGCCGGATACCAGCATCAGCAATGGATTGGTTTTAAATATTTTCAACAACATCGGGGCTAAAATTCGCAATTAAAAAGCATAGCTTTCATATAATTATTACATTTGCGCAAAAATAAAGTATATGGTACTTCTCAACTGGTATAGTTATTCAATCACCTATCTCTGGAATTTCTTGGGTAAAGTATTTATAAAGTCTTTCCATCTTCTTGAAAAGCTAAACTGGATTCCTGATTGGTTTTATATCATTCTCATATGTTTTCTCCTTGCCCTTTGGATGGTTATCATGCGCAACTATTACAAAGATCACAGGGATAAAGGAATTATCCAGTAAATTTTTCTCTCTCTTTTATACGCTTATCTAAAATCGTTGTATAAATTTCCCAGCGAAGTTTTTACTCCTATTGAAATATAAGGTTCGCTGGTTTGTGTACCGGGAATTTTATCAAAGCTTGCTGTTTTCTCAAAGCTTTCGTACACGGCAATCTCTGCTTTCAGGTTCATTTTCGGGGAAATAATAAAATCCGTTTTCAGGCATGCGGTTGCCAGGTAGGTGGGTACACCTTGTCCCACATAATTTCCAAAATTGTTGGGGTGTTCATTATACGTGATGAAAACATCTTCGCCGTAATCACTTCCATTTATATCGCCCCCATACTTATAAGCAACTATGCTTCCCTGTATTAAGAAGTTCTTCTTGTAATAGGTGAGGAAGGAGGCTGACTCAATAAAATTAGCTCCCTCGGGGTCGGCAAGAGGCTGGTTGAAGTTAGTATAATTTTCAAGTGGGTCGGCAGCGGTATAGGTGTATGGGCGCACATAATTTATTTCCGTCTGGAACAAAAGGTTTTTTACGTGGAAAAGATCGAAGGCTTTAAATCCAAACTGTACTCCCTGTTTATTCCCCCACCACTCGGTATGATGAATAACCTCATCCAGCTTAAATTCATCAATTAAAAGCTGACCATAGAACTGGTCTTTGCTCGCCACTTTTATTCTGAATGCAGCTCCCAGGTTTGACTTATCGGGGTCGCCTATGTTAAAATTGTTCGATTGATAATAAGCAATAGGATTCAAATAGCCGGGGTCCGGCCCTCTCACACTTCTCCCGCTGTCTCCATCGTAAGTTACGGCTTCAAAAAGAGAAAAGTTAAGACGGGGTGAAGCGTTCCAACTCAAGTATTGGAATGAACTATATTTAGTATAGTAATTTTCCACAAGCCCTCCGGGTACATCAGCATCTTGCATTATAGTAGTAAGGCTTACAAATTGTATCTTCCAAATAGTGGCTGTAATTTTAAAGTATGGATAGCTGTTTGAAACATCTGACAAAAACAAGGAACGGTATCCATCGCCCCAAAACTGTTTGCCCTTGCCAATTTGAAAGTTGAAATTGTTGTTAAGATTGTAAGACAAATACCCATCCCAATATAGATACGAGTATCCTGTTGCAGGGGAACCATAAGCATATCCCATACCCGGAACAACCTTATATCTTTCAATGATGCTGTCTAAAAAAGACGGACCATGAATAACGCCGCCTAAATAATTACCGGAGAAGGAAAACTTCTTTCCCCATTTGCCGTCAATATGCAACCCGCCCGAATAATCGTAAGTGGTGGTTTTTCCATAAGCATCATATCCTCCGCTTGCGCCTGCAAGTGGAAAAATAGTAGCATTTAAAGAGCCTGCGGAAAAGAGGTGGTCTTTATTTTTGAATATATAATCTTTATATCCCGCCGTACTGTCGTGACGGAGATTAGCTTCCGTTTTCTCCTGATCATATGGCATTATGCTGGTGAACTGGGTACAATTCTTGTCATTAAAGCCGGATTGACAGGGCAGCAAAAAATCCCTGTCCAGGGTCATGTTTGTTTGACCTTCTCCGTAAAATACAGAAGAACCAATTAATAAAAGGAGTAGTATTCTTTTTCCCATCACATAGCATGATGGCGTTCCATTTCCTTCATAATGCCTGTCCTGCTTTTGCGCAACCTGCGTCTTAACAAAATGGGTATTTGTAAAGCCAGCATGGCAAAGCCGCCCACAATAAGAAATGCAACAGTAGGATTTAATCCCTTTACCAGGTATACCAGGCCAACAACCGCCACAGTATAAATGTACAGAAAAATGGAAGATTTTTTGTGCCCCAAGTTCATATCCATTAAGGCATGATGTATATGATTCCGGTCGGCAGAGAACGGAGAAATGCCCTTTGAAGTGCGTATAATAACAATGCGAAGCATATCCATAAGCGGATAAGCAAACAAGCTCATTACAAGCAAGGGACGGGAAATATTAACCAGATACGTTGGGATTTGGGCAGAATTAAGTGCAATTAATTTTATGCCGAGGGTGCAAAGAATAAGTCCCATAAACAGGGAACCGGAATCACCCATGAAAATTTTTGCCGGCGAAAAGTTATATATTAAAAACCCTGCCAGGGCGCCCGAAAGAGCAAAACTGATTGCTGCCAGGGCCGGGTTTCCGCTAAGGATAAACCAAACACCAAAGCAGGTAGAAGCTATGAATCCGATACCGGCGGCAAGACCGTCGAGACCATCAATAAAATTAAAAGCATTTACCACCACTACAAAAGTAAATACGGATAAAAATGCGCTTGCCCAGTAGGGTATTTCATGAACACCGAATAATCCGTGAAAGCTGGTAATGCGTATATCAGCCATCAGAACAAGTATCATACCTACCAAAATATGGCCTAAGAGTTTATAAATGGCTGCTGTTCCAACAATATCATCTTTTACCCCGATAAAAAATACTATCAGCAAAGACGCAATAAGATAGTTTGCGTCAGAAATTATAACATTAGAAGCCGAAGCGTTACCGGCTGCTATAATAGGCATTAAAAGTGTAAGAGAAAATAGTGTGCCTGCAAAAATTATTACTCCTCCTAAAGTTGGAATATGCTTGGAATGTACTTTCCGTAAATCTCCCGGTTCATCCGTAAGATTTTTCATAAGAGAAACCTTAATGAGTGATGGGGTGCAGACAAAAACCACTAGAAATGAAACAAAGAATATAAGTATTTGTATTCCCATATAAACTAGTTATCAAGGGCAAAGATAAAAAAATAATAGAATCTCCAAGTTAATTAGTAAATTTGAGGTATAAAAATAACTTTCGTATAACAAAACCGTAAAGAGAAGATATGTTTAACAGGGGATTTTTTCTTTTTATATTGTTATATATCAGTCCTTTATGGGTTATCTCCCAGCCTAAGGCTCCGGCAGTTCCTCCTCCCCCCGTTTATTGTAAGAGCCCGGCAACTTTATTAGATGGAGACACCGTGGCAATATTCGATTTGAACCCGGTGATAGTGGTTTCCAACAGGGTATTTCCGAATGTTAATGAGGCCATGAAATATTACAGGCTATGTCGCGATGTTAAAGTTGCTTATCCATACGCTATATTGGCAGAAGCGACCTTCCAGCAGTGCCAGGAAACCATGCAAACCATGTCATCGGAATCGGAAAAGCGTTCTTACCTGAAAGAAATGCAAAAACAGATGATGGGTCAATATGAAAAGGATTTGAAAAACCTGACTGTGAACCAGGGCAGGATACTTATAAAACTAATCAACCGGGAAACCGGGACCACTTCATATGAAATGGTGAAAGAACTGCGGGGGTCATTATCTGCCTTTATGTGGCAAACTGTTGCCCGCCTGTTTGGAAACAACCTTAAAGACACTTACGACCCCGAAACGGAAGACCGGGAAATTGAAAATATCATCCAATTGATAGAGGTGGGAGATATATAAGGAAGCTCGATTAATCAAGAGATTCCTCACTTCGTTCGGAATGACAAAGTTTCTATGTAAGGAGTACAATTAAAACGTTCTTACTGTTTCTACCATTCCGAACGAAGTGAGGAACCTACCCCATTCAATAATATTTCCAACGCTCTTTGTGTAAAACTTTCCTTCCCAAGTTCCCTTGCGCTTCGTAATTTTGAAGTTTCAAGATTGCTTATACTTCATGCTGCGTTTTCTCCCTATAAAAATAGTTTTACTTATTTTTCTTTGCTTGAACGGCTGGGGAGTTTTTGCCCAGTCTACTGCAGAACAAGATACTTCCTGCGGAACAACCGACGATAAAAAAGCCATTGAACTTTATGGCAAGGGAACAGACAAGAAAAAATACCAGAAGCCGGAAAGAGAAGACTTCCTGAAACAAGCAATCGCATTGGAACCTACTTATGTTGCTGCCAATTTTGCATTAGCCGAAGAATATGTTAAAACGGCTTATGCCGACCAAACTCCTTTCGACCCTGCGGTTCCTTATTTTTTAACGGTTATCAATACTTGCCCCCATTATCATTCCGACCCTTATTATTATGTAGGGATAAGTTATTTTGAAGCCAATAAATATGCCGATGCGATTACCTATTTTCAAAAATACCTTGACTTTAAAGATGAAGACGTTAAGAAATATTCTAAAAATTATGACGACTTTTTATACGATGCCAAACAAAAACTAAAAGCCGCTACGTTCTATCGCGACCTTTTTACGAATAAAGTACCCTTTAGTCCTGAAATGGTAAAAGGACTTTGCACCCATTACGACGAATACCTTGCCATTATCTCTCCCGATAACCAACTTGCTTTTTTTACACGCAAGATGCCTGTCAAGCAAAATATGAATTCTTCCGTAGGGGCTGAAAATAACATGAAAGAATACTTTATGGAAAGCCAGCGCCAAGCTGACGGGACATTTGAAATAGGTTCTCCCATGCCACCGCCCTTTAACGAGGGATTGAATGAGGGCGGACCGACTATTACCATTGACAACAACCACCTGTATTTTACTATTTGTAAACCTTCAGCGGACGGAACCACGGGCTGCCAGCTTTATTACAGTGATTTTGCTGATGGAAAATGGGGAGAAATTAAAAACATGGGCTCGCAGGTTAATGACCCGGCGGCATGGAACAGTCAGCCTACCATATCAGCGGACGGACAAACCCTGTATTTTTCCAGCAACCGCCCGGGCGGAATGGGCAAATGCGATATATGGAAAACCACCAAAGATATAGATGGAGACTGGACGCCGGCAGTAAATTTAGGTCCTTCCATCAATACTCCGGGAGATGAAAAAACCCCTTTCATCCACTCCGACAGCCACACCCTTTATTTTTCTTCTAATGGCTGGCCGGGAGCAGGTGGTTTTGATATTTTTTATTCCCGCATGGATTCAACCGGAAATTGGACAAGACCGACAAACATAGGCTACCCTATAAATACAGAGGGGGACGACTTGGGGCTTTTTGTAAGCACGGACGGAAAAACCGGTTATTTCTGTTCCGATGATCCTTCGCGCACCCACGGCGAAAACATGGGGGGATGGGATATTTACCAATTTAACCTCTATAAAGAAGCCCAACCCGAAAAGGTAGCCCTGCTGAAAGGGGCCATAACCGATGCCGATGGAAGCCCGCTAACAGGAGCCTCCATTACTATTACCGATACAAAAACCCATAAAACAGCATCCGTAATAAGCGATACGGTTAATGCTTCCTTTGCTGCCGTAGTGAATGAATCTCAAAAGCAGGAATACGTAGTGACGGTTAACAAAAACGGGTATGCTTTTAACTCCGGCATTGTTACCGCCAAAGACACTTTTGCAGGCAAAGCCCTGAAAATGGATTTTAACATGAAACCTCTTTCATCGGGTGGCGATTATGTGCTGAACGATATCTATTATAAAACCAATTCAGCCCAACTGGAGTCGGTTTCACTGGCAGTAGTACAGGCATTTGCCAATTACATGAAAGCTAACCCCACCATAAAGGTTAAAATAGCCGGCTATACTGATAATGTAGGCGACGACCAATCTAACCTGGTTTTATCATCCAACAGGGCATCTACGGTTATGCAGGCCCTGGTAAAAGAAGGCATAAATGCCCAACGGCTCAGTTCGCAGGGATATGGGGCTGCTAACCCTGTTGCGAGCAATGAAACAGAGGAAGGAAGGCAAAAAAACCGCCGGACCGAATTCGTTATTACCCAGAAATAATGGCAAAATTTTAAAAAAAAGTGAAAAAATGTTAGGATTTGAAAAAGTTTTATACTTTTGCACCCTATTTTAATCCACAAACCTACACAAAAAATGAAAAAATTAGTGACTTTTGCTACCGCTGCAAGCCTTTTAGTGCTTATTTCATGCGGTCCCAGCGCTGAAGACAAAGCTAAAATGGAAAAAGCTAAAGCTGACTCTGCTCACATGGCTGATTCTATGAAAGCTGCTCAAGCTGCCCAAATGATGAAGATGAAAGCAGATTCAACAACTGCTAAGATGAAGGCTGATTCCGCAGCTCACGCAGATTCAGCTAAAGCTAAGTAAGCATTTAGTAGCAATTTTATTAGAAATAAAAGGGAGTCCCCTCCGGGGACATCCCTTTTTTATTTTTACAACTGAACCATGAACTCGGAAGGAATAGATAATGCCAACGACGACAGGGACCTTTATGAGCATTTCTCCTTTAAAGTAGACCTGGGACAAGCGCCTCTGCGCATTGATAAGTTCCTTCTGCACAAAATTGAAAATGCTACCCGCACCCGCATACAATATGCCCTTGAAGAAGGCAATGTGCTGGTAAACGGCAAAACAAGTAAGTCAAGCTACAAGGTACGTCCTGCTGATGAAATCAGCGTGGTGTTTCCTTATCCCAAAAGGGAAATTGAACTTATTGCCGAAAACATCCCCCTTAACATAGTTTACGAAGATGCCGACCTGATGGTGGTTAACAAAGTGGCAGGTATGGTAGTGCATCCCGGTGTAGGAAACTTTACCGGAACACTTATGAATGCTCTCGTTCATCACGTGGGTACTTTGCCAAAATCAAAGCATGCAAGCAAAGACCCTTTCCAGGAATTGCGTCCCGGACTTATCCACCGGATAGATAAAAACACTTCCGGTTTGCTTGTGATTGCCAAAAACGACAGGGCAATGACCAAACTGGCGAAAGAATTCCATGAAAAAAAGGTGATGCGCAAATACATCGCTCTGGCATGGGGCGACTTTAAAGAAGATACCGGAACTATAAACGCCCATGTTGGACGAGACCAGAAAGATCGTAAAAAAATGGCTGTTTACCCTGATGGAACCCGAGGGCGTAGTGCAGTTACACACTATAAAGTGCTGGAACGATTCCGTTATGTAAGCGTGCTTGAATGCCGGCTTGAAACAGGACGTACGCATCAGATAAGGGTGCACCTGCAGTATTTAAAACATCCCATTTTTAATGATGAAGTATACGGAGGTAATAAAATACTCCGGGGAACAGTAACATCAAAATATAGCAAATTTGTTGAAAATTGTTTTTCAATATTACCACGGCAGGCACTCCATGCCATGTCGCTCGGTTTTACACATCCTACCACAGGCGAAGCCATGTACTTTGAATCATCCCTGCCTGATGATATGCAGAAGGTAATTGAAAAGTGGAGAGCGTATACCGCTTCTTAAGTTATCGTCACTCCCCTAAAGAAATATTATATTTGATTTTACGTTATGGAAAGCGTACCTATTTTCATTATATATAGAACATGAAGCTTTTTTTAATTGCAGCACTATCCATTCTCTTTAGTATTACAGGTTTCGGACAACAAACCCCGGCTGATAGCGCATTTACGAATAAGGCGGAAGCCAAAAATAAATTAAAACATGGGTTAAAAGAGGGTAGGTGGATTGAATACCTGGATAAAAATGAACATGTTACAATCGATACCAATTCAGCATCTTTTTACCGACTTACTACTTATAAGGGAGGCGCCCCTTCCGGGATAGTGAGAGAATATACCAGGAAAGGCAGGCTGTGGAGTGAAACTCCTTATTCCGGGGGTAAAAAAAACGGGGTGGAAAGAAGGTACTCTGCCAAGAGAAACTTATATATGGAAATCCCATATACTGATGGCAACGAAAATGGAGTGGCTAAACTTTATTACGAAAACGGAACATTACACGAAGAGGTTCCTTGCATAAGAGGTAAAAAAAGCGGGATGGAAAAATTCTATTATCAGAGTGGAAAGTTAGAGGAAGAAATACCCTATACCGATGGTAAAAAGAACGGAATGGATAAAGAATATTATGAGAATGGAAAATTAGAAGGTGAATGTCCCTACACCGATGGCAAGAAAAATGGAATGGATAAATTATTTAGCGAAAGCGGGAAACTAACCGGGGAAGCCCTATATAGGGATGATAAAAAGAATGGGGTGGAAAAATTATATTATGCAAACGATACATTAGACCTGCTCATTCCTTATACAGAAGGTAAGAAAAATGGCATGGAAAAGGAATATTATGAAAGCGGGGCATTGAAATCTGAAACTCTTTACAAAGAGGGTAAGATAAATAGCGTGGAAAAAGAATACTACGAAAGCGGAACATTAAAATCTGAAACCCCATATACCAATGGGAAAATAAATGGAGTGAAAAAAACCTGGTACGAGGATAAAAAAATCATGTCTGAAACCCCATACAGAAATGACGTAATAAACGGAACAGATAAGGAATATTATACCAATGGGAAATTACTGTCTGAAACTGTTTATACCAATGGCAAAGCGGGAGTGACAAAAAACTACGACGAAAACGGGAATGAAATTAAATAGGGGATTTTCAAACCATTCCCTACCCCATATCCCCTGGCACCCGTTAAGCTATGTTTAGTGAGTAAATTAACAAAATTCAAGCAGTCGCTACAAGAATACATATTCCTGTTTATTTAGGCTGTGGTTTTTGCTTTTTACGAGAGCGGGTTCTTTGGGCTGCAAGTTTTCTTTTTTTCTTGTCATTTTGAATGAACAAAGCAATTGCCTTCCTATCCGCTTCTGTTAGCGGCTTGTCTATTACGTAGAAATCTACATCTAACGGTTCTCTTATTAGTCCCATAATGTTTATGATTTAAAATACTGGTTAATTAATTTATTTGCACTTTCTGCATCAATACCCATTCGTTGTGAAGTAATTAATCTTGCCCCCAATGTTTTTGCATAATGCTCTATTAAATTCGTCTTCGCCATAAAAGCCACATACCCTCCAAAACCTGACTCTCTTGACTTTTTACAAGCAAAGGCAAACATATTACCCGCAACTCCAACAAATATCTTACCTTTTCCTATGTTAAATTTAGCATTCTCTATTTTATGCACTAATATATAGTCGGGCTCCCTGCTCAATGAAAGTAAGCCCTGTATAACCGTAGGATTATCTTTTATCGTCAACTTGTAAATTTCTCTTTCGGGATAATCTATTTCACTTTGCCAGTCAAAAAACCAATCCTTTTTCTTAATTTTGCTTCTTATCATTCTTATCAAGCCGGTAGAACTCCGTATCAAAAATATCTCCCGTTACAGCGATTTCAATAGAATTTGTAAGTTTATCCACTTCTATAAAAATTCCTTCTGCTCTTCTTTTCTGCTTCAAGGTTAAAGCTTTATTTTGACATTACAAAGATACGAATTTTACCCTATAAATCAGCCCATATACCCCACCTCAAAACCTTTTTTCCCCGATTGCGTTAAACTAAGAAAGAAGCGTGCTATATGTTAGATAAGTTTTTGGACTACCTGCGTTTTGAAAGAAATTTTTCAAAACATACTATACTATCTTATCAGAATGACCTTGAGCAGTTTTGCGCCTTCCTGAAAAGAACTTACGAAATAGAAAAGCCCGAGGAAGCTACTGCCACCATGATTCGCTCGTGGATGGCTGAAATGATGCAGGAAAAGCTATCTGCCCGTAGCGTTATCCGGAAAATGTCGGCTTTACGAACATTTTATCACTTCCTTTTAAAAGAAGGAACCATCACCCTTGACCCTATGGCAAAAATTACGGCACCCAAAATGCCATCGCGCTTGCCGGTTTTTGTCCCTCAAAAAGATATGGGCATGTTATTCAGGGATATAGAATTTCCTAAGACATTTAATGGGGTGAGGGACAGGCTGATCATGGAAATATTTTATGCAACAGGCATACGGTTATCGGAACTGATTACCATGAAAGATGCCGATGTGAACACATATAACCTAACTATCAAGGTATTTGGGAAAAGGGCCAAAGAACGCATCATACCTATTCCCGGCATCATCAAAGAGTATATAGTGGCTTACCGTAAAGAGAGGGATCTGCTTGGCTTATCTGCAGAGATTCCTTCGGAAGAAAAAAAATATTTTTTTATTAGTGAAAAAGGAGATGCGTTATATGAAAAACAAGTATATTTGATAGTGCATAATTATTTAGGGATGGTAACAACGCTCCATAAAAAAAGTCCCCACGTACTGCGGCATACTTTTGCCACCCACCTTCTTGATAACGGAGCCGACATCAATTCAGTAAAAGAACTTTTAGGACACGCTAATCTTGCCGCAACGCAGGTTTATACACACAACTCGCTTGAAAAGCTAAAGAAAGTCTACCAGCAGGCGCATCCGCGAGGATAAAAAATAATATAACAAAATTAATAATAATATAAATATAAGAAATTATGCAAGTCAAGATTCAATCCATCCATTTCAATGCAGACAGGAACCTGCTTCAATTTATCCAAAAAAAAGTAGATAAGCTGGGACATTATTACGATGGTATTATGGGAGGCGAAGTGTTTCTCCGCCTTGACAAGGCCGATGATGCTCAAAATAAAATAGCTGAAATAAAAATTCAAACTCGCACGGGCGAATTATTTGCCAAAAGGCAATGCAACAGTTTTGAGAAAGCTGTGACTCAAAGCGCTGAAGCGCTCTCAATGCAGGTTAAAAAACATAAAGAAAAAATCAGGGGAAATTAAAATAACCCGTCCTTTACCTTTCTATCACAATCCGTTTGGTTATATTCCCATCGGAGGTTATTATTTGCATAAAATAAACTCCATCGGGTTGAGAATTAATGTTAATAGTGTTGTCACCCTGAGTCCCGCCTATGGCTGGACGAAGGGTCTCGGTAAATACTTTTTCTCCAAGCAAATTATAAACTTGAATAATTGGTAGAGATTCTTCTCCCGCCTCAGGCAGGACAGAATGACAAAAGACCTCGAAATTCCCATTATTAGGATTAGGATAAACACTCACTTCATTCGAAGATAGAGAAGTAACCTTTTCTATCCCGGTTTTAATAACAGAAGTAATCTCACGAATTACATTATTGCCATTGTCCGCTATAAATAAATTACCGGCAGGATCGATAGCAATGCCGGTGGGGCTTTTTAATTCAGCCGCGGTAGCAGGTCCTCCGTCTCCGCTATATCCAGAAATCCCTCCGTTATAATTCCCTGCAACAGTATATATATTTCCGTTGGAATGGCTGACTCCCCTGATTACGTTATTAAACTGGTCAGCTATAAATAAACTGCCTGAATCGTTAACGGCTATACCCCAGGGAAAATTCAATCCGGCAGCAGTGGCAGTTCCTCCGTCTCCGCTATACCCTTGCTCATGAGCGGTATCTCCTGCAACAGTAGTGATGTTGCCTGTGCTATGGTTAACTTCCCGTATTACATTGTTTCTATAGTCAGATATATACAGGTTGCCTGAATGATCAAAGGCAATATTTACGGGGCTGCTTAATTTTGCTGCGATAGCAGGTCCACCATCCCCGCTATACCCGCCAACATGGATTCCCGCGAAAGTGCTTATTATCCCGGTGCCGTTGTCAACTTTGCGGATTACGTTGTTCCCATATTCCGCAATAAACAAATTGCCGGAAGTGTCAAAGGCGATGCTCGTGGGACCATCTAATTCGGCAGCAGTGGCGGGTCCGCTGTTTCCACTGTAGCCGCCCCCGTAAGAATAATTGCCTGCCATAGTGCTTATATTCCCGGTAATATGGTCAATCTTGCGAATAATATTATTCCCATAATCGGCTATAGCCATGTTACCCGAATCATCAAAAGCAACACTGGCAGGACCAAGTAACTCGGCAGCAGTGGCAAGCCCTCCATCTCCGCTATAACCACCCCCGTAAGTATAATTACCTGCAACAGTGTTTATGTTGCCTGTAGTGTGGTCAACCTCACGAATCACATTATTCCCATCATCTGCAATAAACATATTACCGGAAGCATCAAAGGCGATATCATATGGGCTGTTTAATTCAGCAGCAGCGGCAAGCCCTCCGTCCCCGCTATAACCGCCTTTCAAATAACCGCCTGAAATGGGGTTTCCAACTACGCTAATGATATTTTGGGCGCTCAGAAGGGTGAGGAATGCAGAGCTAAGAAAGAAGAGTAAAGTGAACAGGCGTTTTTTCATCATTAGTAATATGGATATTCAAATTTATAAAAATTACTATAAGTCACCTTAAAAATAAGGTTTTAAAAGTCGGGGGACATTTTTCTACTAAGGTAAAAACCCTTAGTAGAAATGTATACTACTACTCTTTCAACCTTATTCCTAATAAAAATGCTCTTGAAATGGATGGCACTAACAACTTAGATAACCGAATCCCTATCTTTGGAATCCCAAAGACTGTTTTAGTTTAATAGGAATATTCTTGACTGAAAAAACGCTTATAGTAATTGTTGGGCCTACAGCAGTGGGTAAAACAGCCTTGTCTGTTAAGCTGGCTGAAAAATTAAATACAGAAATCGTTTCGGCAGATTCAAGACAGTTTTATCGCGAGATGAATATTGGTACAGCCAAGCCTTCGGCAGAAGAACTTAAAAGAGTAAAGCATCATTTTATTAATTCATTGTCCATACAGGATGATTATTCCGTTGGCGATTATGAAAAAGATGCCCTGAAATGTCTGGACGGCTTATTTAAAAAACATGATAAGGTATTTTTAGTTGGCGGCTCGGGCTTATATGTAAATGCAGTTTGCGAAGGATTAGATACCCTACCCCCCGGTGATAAACAGATACGAGAATATTATGAGAAACTTTTTAGCGAAAAAGGATTAGAGCCTCTGCAAAAAGAACTTAAAGAAAAAGACATAACCTATTTTGAAACCGTTGACAAACAAAATCCCCGCAGACTTATAAGGGCATTGGAAATAATAAATATCACAGGAAAACCCTATTCAAGTTTCAGGAAAAGAAAACCTGCAAAAAGAAATTTTAATGTGGTTAAAATCGGGCTGTCGCTTGATAAAGAACTATTAAAAAAGCGAATAAACCAAAGGGTGGATGATATGCTTGCTTCGGGCTGGCTGGAAGAGTGCAGAGAACTCTATCCGTACCGCAATTTAAATGCCCTGAAAACAGTAGGCTATACTGAATTGTTCGATTTTATAGAAGGAAAAACAGATTGGGAAACTACCGTTATCAATATTAAGACCAACACCTGGCATTATGCCAAGCGTCAATTCACTTGGTTCAGAAAAGATACTGGGATAGAGTGGTTTGAGGCTGGGGATTTACCCTCTCTTCTTATTCTCTCCCAATATGGGAGAGAACGTTACTGAAACTATATACTTACCTATAACTCTCTCTCCCTTTTGGGGAAAGTTGGGATATCATACAGTTTCGTTAGAGCTATTTTTAAGTAAATTGTTTGTCTCTATCCTAATCTTCAATATCACATTTTTAATATCTTTTATCACATCGTCATTTGTAAATCTCAATACTGTTATTCCCTTTTCTTTCATATAATTGTCTCTGCCTTCATCACGCTCTTCCTGTTTCTTAAGATTATGGACATCTCCATCTACTTCTATTACAAGTTTTACTTTAGAGCAATAAAAGTCTGCAATAAAAATATTCAAAGGATGCTGTCTCCGAAATTGTAATCCATTTAATTGTTTCATTCTAATTACACTCCAAAGTTTCTCTTCTGCTTCAGTCATATTTTCCCTAAGTCGCTTTGCGTTATCAAAAGTTTTGGGAGATGCGCCATAAAACATGGCATACTCCAATAGCCGATTCTTCTTCATCACTTACTAAGTATATGTGGCAATAAATATACGCTACAATTTCATTTCCCAATTTCTCTTCTTTCAAATAAGGGAGAGGGAAGGTTATCACCCCTTTGTAGGTAATTGAAACGCCTTCCCCTAATGGGGAAGGGAAGGGTTAGGGTATCTAATTAAAAATACAACCAATAAAACCTGAACTTACCTCTTGAAAATTGAAGCGTTGGCATAGGGATTTTTATAAATGAAACAGCTCCAAAAACTGCTTTCAGCGGAGCTGAATTAGTAGGTATTTTGGTTAAATTAATATCTAAAGACATAAAATATTTCCGGTAACGGTCGAAGTTAAGTTCCTCACCATTAGCATCATAAACAGGAGGATTAGTAACTGCACCAATCATTCCTTCGGCTCCATAGCCGAAATCGAGGCAGGCCCAGCCGGGTATCTTCATACGGGAAGGAAGGAAAGAAGCCACAGCTACTGAAAACCAGTAGGTTTGACCGTTATAGTCTTTAATCATTTGTTGCCAGATATTCTCACCCAATTCTTCGGGGTGATATTGACTATAATCAGTTGGATGAAAGGATATTTTAAGCCCGATCCGCTGATTACCCCAACCCGTTTGTTGGGACAGGAACAGGCTGGCTCCGGTGGTATTGGCAATCATATCGCCATAAGAAAAGCCCCATTGGCTGGAAAAACCATCAAAAACTTCAATATTAGTCTGGAAAGCCATACCGAGGCTTGTACCATATACCGCTGCAGGTAAAGGCTTTATGCCGCTCCATTGATAAAGGGCAGCAGTAAGACGGCTAATGGTATAGGCAGTAAGACAGTGTCCGAATTTGTCCATTTGCTGCCATTCTTTGTTATCATCGAAAAAATGGAAGGAAGAACGGGGGTAGTTCTTATACCATAATATATCCAACCCCACCATGGAGCCTGCATAAAGAGCCCCCTCGCCTGCAAGCAAGGGAATCAGCCGATTATTATCCACATTAGGCGAGGGGGTGAAGAAACCTACCTTATTTTGTCCTTGGCAACTAACTGACAATAAGCACAGTAAATTGATTCCGTAAAAAAATTTTAGGAAAAACGATGTTGAAATGAAATATTTTATACTTTTGCAGCCCATTATTAACCAACAAAAATAATTTAAAAATGAAAAAGTTATCACTCGTTGCGGCTCTTCTGTTTGCTTTTGGAACAGTTACATTCGCTCAAGATGCAGCTACCAAAACCACAACTGACAAGACCACCAAAACCACAACCACAACTGACAAGAAGACCACTACCAAGAAAGGTACCAAAAAAGGTACTGGTAAAATGGACAAGAAAACTTCTACCAGCACAACCACTAGCACAACAACAGACAAGAAATAATCTGTTTGATTGTATTGATAAAAGTCCTGTCATGCCTGAGGCTAGACGGGACTTTTTTATTTGTACCCCTGTCATTTTAAGTGTGTGTAATAATTCTGTTGATAGCCCTGCACCTCTCTTCAATCCCCTGTATATCATATGTTCCTAATTGGATTTATCTATTGCAGGAAATCTTTGCTTACAAACTTAACAGTTTTCGGCTAATACAGCCGCCCGAATTTTTCGGGCTCAAAAAATCATCTTACTATCGCATCATGCTTTGCAAAAGAATTACTTCTTTTGCCACATAAAAAGGTGATGATTGTGGGTGTATGTTTTATGAATGTCTTTAGATAGGAGTATTAATACAAAATCAATAAACGGAAGCACACCAAATCCCCCGCCTATAGTAACGATATAAATAAAAGGTATCCTGCCATCGGTACCCAAATACATCCGGTGCAGGCCGAAAACTCCAAGTGGGAAGGCTAACAAGGCAGCAACCAAGCGGTGTTTTTTATGATGGATGGTATCCTTTACATTATTTTTCAGGGAATCGGATGATACAAACTGGTATGCAACAACCGGTTTTTTTATGGTTAAAAAGATCCCGTTGTCATTTATGTTTGAAACAGCCATGCCCTTTCCATATGCTGATGTTAAAACAAAGACCACACAACACAAGAAAAGATAGAATGATTTCCTCATGAAAAAACGGGGAAAAACTTTTTACCGGTTAATTTACCTTGCGGCATCCAAGCGCCTTGCCACTTCATCCCAGTTAACTACATTCCAGAAAGCTGTAATATATTCCGGTCTGCGGTTTTGGTATTTCAGGTAGTAGGCATGTTCCCAAACATCCATACCGAGAAGGGGTGTTCCTTTACATTCGGAAATATCCATCAAAGGATTATCCTGGTTTGGGGTAGAGCATACATTTAATTTACCGCCGCTAACGCAAAGCCAGGCCCAGCCTGAACCAAAACGGGTAGCGCCCGCATCGGAGAATTTGGTTTTGAAATCGGCAAAGGAGCCGAAAGCTGAGTTAATAGCATCTGCCAGTTTACCGGAAGGCTCTCCTCCTCCATTGGGTTTCATAACCGTCCAGTAAAGATTATGATTGAATACTCCGCCGGCGTTATTACGTATTACCATAGGGTATTTCGAAATATTCTTGCAAATATCCTCGACGCTCATAGTATCTTCGGGCTTGTCTGCAACAGCATTGTTCAGGTTGTTTACATACCCCTGGTGATGCTTGGTATAGTGAATTTCCATCGTTTTTGCGTCAATGTTAGGCTCAAGGGCTTTAAAATCGTATGGAAGTTTTGGAAGTGTGAATGGCATATTAGTTTAAAGTTTTATAAAGTTAAAAATTCCTAAGGTTAATCCCCGCCAAATTTACAAATTTTATTGGAAGGGTTTATTATTTTAATATCTCTCTCGCAATAACCAACTTCTGTATCTCGGAAGTGCCTTCGCCAATAGTGCAGAGTTTAGCATCGCGGTAATATTTTTCTACCGGGAAGTCTTTAGTATAACCATACCCGCCAAATATTTGCACAGCATCGTTTGCCACTTCCACCGCTACTTCCGAGGCATAATATTTTGCAAAAGCGCTTTCTTTGGTCGTTTTAAGATGCCTATTTTTAAGATCAGCGGCCTGGTAGGTAAGCAATTCAGCAGCTTCTATTTTGGTAGCCATATCGGCCAATTTAAAAGCTATACCCTGAAATTCGCTGATGGACTTGCCAAACTGCTTTCTTTCTTTAGAATATTTGATGGAAGCATCCAGCGCACCTTTAGCAATTCCCAATGCCAGTGAAGCAATAGAAATTCTTCCTCCATCAAGCACTTTTAGTGCCTGTACAAACCCATCGCCTACCTTACCTATGATTTGACTCTTGTGAATCTTACAGTTGGTAAATATCTGCTCAGCCGTTTCAGAAGCTCTCATCCCCAACTTGTTTTCTTTCTTGCCGGTAGTGAACCCCGGAGTGCCTTTTTCAACAATAAAAGCGGTCATTCCATGTGAATCGCCTTTTTCACCGGTGCGGGCAATAACAACCGATACACCTGCTGAAATACCATTGGTAATAAAATTTTTAGCCCCATTCAGTATATAATAATCTCCTTCTTTTACCGCAGTGGTAGCCATATTTCCGGCATCAGACCCTGTGCCTGTTTCAGTAAGCCCCCAAGCGCCAATCCATTCGCCGGAAGCAAGTTTAGGTAAGTATTTTTTCTTTTGCTCTTCATTGGCAAATTGTAAAATGTGCCCGGTGCAAAGTGAATTATGTGCTGCAAATGACAGTCCAATAGAACCACATATTTTAGATATTTCAACAATAGCGGTTATGTATTCAAAATATCCGAACCCTGCTCCGCCATATTCTTCGGGAACAAGAACCCCCATAAATCCTAATTTACCAAGTTCTTTAAATACTTCCACCGGAAATTTCTGGCTTTCGTCCCATTCCATTATATGCGGTTGTATCTGTTCTTTGCCAAACTTGCGAAGAGTATCGGCAATCATTTGTTGGGTTTCGCTGGTAGAAAAATCAATAGCAGATGTCACAGTTGTTTCGGCAGTAGTCATGCGTTAGTTTTTCGCAAAGTTAATATTTAGCTAATAAAAAAAAATTATTTTTACAGCCTTAATATTAATTGTATATGAAAACCACCCTTTTAACCGGATTCTTCGCTGTTTCATTTGGAATGATAGTGAACGCCCAGGATACAAAACCGCATTATGCCATTGTAAATAAAATACACCTCGACAGCAATAACGGGTGGGACTATACTGCAGTGGATGAAGAACTAAATAGGCTGTATGTTTCACGCGGCAGTATGGTACAAGTGGTTGATTTAAAGACTTCTAAACTATTCGCTATTATCCCGAATACCAGTGGGGTTCATGGCATAGCGCTGGCAGAAGACCTGGATAAAGGTTTTACAAGCAACGGAAAAGATACCACCGTTACTGTTTTTAAATTAAAAACAAATGAAACTATTACAAAAATCAAAGTTACAGGCGCAAAACCGGATGCCATAGTATATGATGAGGTTACCCACCGGGTATTTACCTTGAACGGGAAAAGCAATAATGCTACTGCGATTGACGCAAAAACAAATGCTGTTGCAGGAACTATTCCCTTAGATGGCAAGCCCGAATTTTGTGTAGCTGACGGAAAGGGTCATCTTTTTGTGAACCTGGAAGACAAAAGCGCTATTGAAGAAATTGATGCAAAAGAGATGAAAGTAATGCGGCAGTGGTCTGTCGCTCCGGGCGATGGCCCCAGCGGACTGGCAATAGACAGAAAGAACGACAGGCTTTTCTCCGTTTGCGATAATAAACTGATGGTGATATCGGATGCGGATAAAGGAACTGTTATAACTACAGTCCCTATAGGGGAAGGGCCGGACGCCGCAGCCTTTGATCCTGAAAAAAAGCGCGCTTATAGTTCAAATGGAGAAGGAACATTAACCGTGGTGCAAGAAGAAGGCCCGGATAAATTTACCGTGATTGAAAATGTTCCTACCCAAAAAGGAGCAAGAACAATGGCTATAAACTCTAAAACACAACATATATATCTGCCCACAGCTGATTTTATGCCTCTTCCTGTGAGAGATGATGTTAAAAGACCCAAACGGGAAATTAAACCCGGCTCTTTTGTAGTATTGGATGTGAAAGCGGGGGAATAAAAAGTAAAAGCCTGGGGCTAAAGCCCAAAATTACCATACAAAGAAGATCCCTAATGACTCGCAAAAAGAAGCTCGTAAAAAATACAGGGATTGAGCAAATTAATTGTAAAATATGTTGCTATACTTTTTTATATCCTTTAGTTATTTCATCGATTTGTTCCTTTGCCTCACCTGCACAAGTCAGATACTTATATTGCTCCATTTCATCACTTCTAAAATCAACCCAGTATTTGCAGTTAAAGCAGTCATCCGTAAGATTTGCATAAGGGATTCCTTTCCATATTCTTGCTTGTTTAGGACAATTGTCAATATGTTTAGAGAGTCCACGATAGATAACTTTATGTTCTTTGCCAAGCTTTTTGATTTTATTTCTAAATAGTTCTTTTTTTCTATTGTGAACCCATTTTTTATTCGACGGACTTTCAATTATAGCACACTCAAGCTCCTCAAAAGTTATTGGGAGGCCTTTTAAATAACTTATATCAATCTCAAGTGTTGATATATTTAGTTTTCTTATTTTCTCCTTTTTCCCTTCATCAATGAAATGCGTTACAGCAACTTCAATAAATAAAGGAGTATTATTAAATTCAACTATAACATCTGGCACAATTTCATCGAGTCTTCTTTCTAAATAAACTTTATCAAAATATATAGTTTGCTCTTCATATAATTCATAAATACTACCTACATCCCAACCAATACCAGTGCTACTAGTTATGGCAGGAAGTTTTATCTTTCTATGCTTCTCAAGTATATCTTTTGCAGCAATATGTAAGGCTGTTTCTAAGGCACCTTTACAATCAGCAGACTTATCATGGGCAAAATGGTGAATTGTTTTACTACCCTTTCTAGCAATTAATGGGCGGCCACATCCTGGGCAAAAGCAGTTACAATCTAACCCTCTCTCAACTTGAGAGATTTCAATCAATTTACCGTCCTTTAACCCAAATGGGAGTTTGATTTCCTTCAAAATATAATATTAAACCCTACTCACTTCAACACAATCTCCTCAATAACCACTTTACCTACCTGTTCATTCAGGTCCTGCATAAGTTTGGTTTTGGAGTATTGTAGTTCCTGTTTAAGTGGAGAGGAATCTACTTTTACAAAAAGCCTTTTGCCCGCAATATAAATCTCGGTAGTGTGTTTGGAAATTAAAGGACCTACTGTTTTTTCCCAGGAGCGTATAAGCTGATGCTCATCTATTTTTTCATCAATGCCGTTTAGGCGCAGCATTTCCTTTATGGCATCTCCTAATTTTTGGGTGTTAGTTTTCCGGTAGCTCATAATTTAGTTTTTCAGCCCCAAACCCCTAAAGGGGCTTCCATTCGTCACTGCGAGGAACGAAGCAGTCTCAATAATAACAGAGATTACTTCGCTGCGCTCGTAATGACGCTGAACACTACTCCTCAAAGCCCCTTTAGGCCCGCCCGGCCTTGCCATTCGGACGGGGGTTTGGGGCTGATGAGCCAATCTGTATGTTACTATCATCGGTGTTCTATTATCAAATTATCCAATAGCTTTTCCTGTATAATACCATTTTCAATAGGAAATAGTTTGTATTCCTTCTCTCTCTTCTCAAGCAGTTTTTTCATCCTTGGAAGATTGGTATCGGTAATAAATACCTGCTCAAACTCATTACTGCAAACCATGTCAATAAGGGAGTTCACGCGCTCCTCATCCAGTTTATCGAAAATATCATCGAGCAGAAGTATAGGCGCACCCCTTTGCCCCCCATGGGGGGATGGGGGTTGCTTCCTCAAATAGCGGAACTGCGCCACCTTCAATGCTATGATGAAAGATTTTTGTTGTCCTTGCGAGGCAAATTTCTTTAGCGACTTGCCCTCCATGCAAAATATCCAGTCGTCTTTGTGAATGCCCGTGGTGGTGTATGTCAGCACCCTGTCTTTGGGCAGTGCACGGGTCAGCAACTCCGCAAAATTTCCTTCGGTAAGATTAGAAGAATATTCTATATGTGCATTTTCCCGTTCGCCCGAAATTTCCTTATACGCCTTTAGAAATAGAGGAGAAAATTCCTTTGTAAACTTCTGCCTTATTTTGAAAATTGTCTCACCCCTGCTTATCAATATGCTATCATAGGTTGATATAAGCGCTTCATCCCATTGGCGGCTCTCATAGAATTGCTTAAGCAAAGCATTCCGGTTCATCAGGGCTTTATTGTATTCTATAAGCGCATTCAAGTAATTGGTATCTATCTGTGAAATGATGCTATCTACAAATTTGCGCCGCATATCACTACCCTCATAAAGCAGGGCGGCATCCAACGGGGTTATCATCACCACGGGAATCAATCCGATGTGTTCCGATAGTTTTGTGTATTCTTTTTTGTTCCGCTTGAACTGTTTACGTTCGTTGCGTTTTTGCGCACAATAAATTTCTTCTTTGTTACCTTCTTTTTCAAACAAGCCTTGTATCACAAACATATCCTCATCGTGCAGAATATTCTGGTTATCGAAGGAATTAAAATAGCTTTTACAGAAAGAGAGGTAGTGAATAGCATCGAGGAGGTTAGTTTTACCCGCTCCGTTATGCCCCACAAGGCAATTAATTCCGCCGGAAAAATCCATGCTTGCCTGTGGGTAGTTCCTGAAATTTATAAGTGATAAATGAATAATCCGCATAGGTCTCAAAGTTACGTTTAAAAATTATGCGGGAAAAGATTTTTTGTTACTTACCCCTAACCTTCTTCCCCCAATTGGGGGAAGCGTAATATTTTCCTATTTCTAATTCATTGTGAATTAAAACTGCCTTTCACTTCATCATTCGATATTCAGTATTCGATATTCTTAAATCCGGTTTTCAGCTTTTATCTTATCTTTGCACCCCTAACGTAAAAACCATGCGGAAAAAGGCAACCGTGTTTGCAAGTATTTCTGGGTGTATAGCGGTGATTCTCGGAGCTTTAGGCACCCATGTACTAAGTAGAGATGCGGATTCAGGTTTCATAAGCAGGGAGATCTTTCATGCTTATGAAACGGCTGTTAATTACCAGCTGCTGCATTCTATTGTCATTATAGCTATTGTTGCACTCCAGGTCAAGTTCCCAATGTACTTTAAACCTATTATATACCTGTTTATCACCGGAATAGTTTTATTTTCGGGTTCTATATATATACTTGTGCTCGGCGACTTATTGAAATTCAATGCAATCTGGGCAGGTCCTATCACCCCGTTGGGCGGTTTATGTCTTATAGCGGCTTGGTTTATTCTTTTCCTTTCAGCAATTAAATATAAAGAAAGCTTACCCGAGATAAAGAAATAAATAATGAAATACAAAGCATATAAATCAAGACTTACTACGATAGCCGATATTGGCTATTCCATTGCTTTGTTAGGTTGGGACCAGGAAACTTATATCCCTGAAAAAGGGGCAGCATTCCGTGCACAACAAATTGCTACCCTCTCGGGCATGGTGCATGAGCAATTTACCGATAAGGAATTGGGCAAAATCCTTAAAAAACTAGACAGTAACTCCAAGAAACTGACTGAAAAGCAAAGAAGAAATATTACCCAGACGCTAAAAGATTATAAAAGGCAGAAAAAATACAAGCGGGAGTTTGTTGAGTTGTTGAGCAGAACCACATCCGAATGTTTTCAATCATGGCAAAAGGCAAGAAAGGAAAGTAACTTTAAGTTGTATGCTCCTCATCTCACCAAGATGATTTCCCTGAAACGCAAGGAAGCCGATTTACTGGGTTACAAAAAACATCCTTATGATGCCCTGCTCGACCAATATGAACCCGGCGCAAAAGTGGCGGATTTGGATGTACTGTTTAAAGATGTAAGAAGTCAATTAGTCGCTTTCGTAAAGAAAATTGCCGCCGCTAAGCAAAACGAAGATAAGTTCATGTACCTGCATTATCCTAAAGATAAACAGTGGGATTTAGGTATTAATCTCCTGAAACAAATGCACTTCGATTTTAATGCCGGACGCCAGGATATTTCAGCACATCCTTTTACCACTAGTTTCAACGCTAAAGATGTAAGGTTAACCACAAGGATTGCGGAAGATAACCTTAAATCTATGATATGGTCATGTATCCACGAAGGAGGACATGGCTTGTATGAACAGGGATTGCCCGAAAGTGAATATGGGTTGCCATCGGGCGAAGCAATTTCTCTTGGCATACACGAATCGCAATCGAGATTATGGGAAAATATGGTAGGCAGAAGTTTGCCTTATTGGAAAGCCAACTACGAAACGTTAATAAAGTACTTTCCCGCAAATCTTAGTAAAGTAAATGTAGAACAGTTTTATAAAGCGGTGAATATTGTTACTCCATCTTTAATCCGTACCGAAGCTGATGAACTTACCTATCATTTTCATATTCTTATCCGTTACGAAATAGAAAAGGCATTGATGGAAGGAAAACTACAAGTTGCCGAATTGCCCGAATACTGGAATGCCCGCTATAAAGAATACCTGGGAGTAAAAGTTCCTAATGATGCAGAAGGCGTTTTACAGGATATACATTGGTCTCACGGCAGCATTGGATATTTTCCAACCTATTCATTGGGAAGTTTTTATGCAGCCCAGTTTTTCGCAACCGCAAAAAAAGAAATTAAGTCACTTGAAAATAAAATAGAAAATGGTAACTTGCTTCCTCTTTTAGAATGGCTCAGGGAAAAAATACACCGTCATGGTAAATTTTATTCGGCTGAAGAACTATGCAAAAAGGTCACGGGAGAAAAACTGAATTTCAATCATTTTATGGACTATGCCAAGGAAAAATACTCGGCATTGTATAATATCAAGAATTAAACCAAAGCAAAACACAACTCTCTAATTATAAAAAAATGAAGCAATCAACAGGAATAAAACCGGAAGGAGCATCTTTAACCAACATCGGCTTTTCAGGAAAAGAAAATATTCTTTGGAATCTATCCCCTGCCAGCCTTATAGAAGAAACCATCAGGCTGGGACAAGGTTCATTTAACGATTGTGGTGCTCTTATGGTTGACACAGGCGAATTTACAGGACGTTCTCCCAAAGATAAGTTTACTGTTAAAGACAACATAACAAAAGATACCGTATGGTGGGGCGATGTAAATTTTCCGTTTGACGCTGACAAGTTTAAAGCTCTGCGCAAAAAAATGACAGACTATGCAGCCGGCAAAACATTATATGTACACGATGCCTTTGTTTGTGCCGATCCTGCTTATCGTCTGAAAGTACGTGTGATAACTGAGACTCCCTGGGCTAATCTTTTTGCTACCAACTTATTTTTGAGACCTACTGCAGAAGAACTGAAAAATTATACTCCCGACTGGCATATAATCTGTCTGCCCGGTTTCAGGGCAAATGCCAAGGAAGATGGTACACGCCAACACAATTTCACCATGCTTAATTTTACCGATAAGCAAATCATTATCGGGGGCTCTTCTTATACAGGCGAAATAAAAAAATCTGTTTTCACCTTATTGAATTATACCCTTCCACTTGATGGGGTACTTTCTATGCACTGCTCTGCTAACATAGGTAAAAGCGGTGATACTGCTATCTTCTTCGGACTTTCAGGCACCGGAAAAACAACCCTCTCCGCCGACCCTGAACGTAATTTAATAGGTGATGATGAACATGGCTGGTCCGATAAATCTATCTTCAACTTTGAAGGCGGATGCTATGCCAAATGCGTAAATCTTTCCAAAGAAAAAGAACCACAGATATATAACGCCATTCACTTCGGCACACTGCTTGAAAATGTACGTTGCCATGAAAATACCAGCAAGGTAGATTATGACAATATCTCGGTAACCGAAAATACCCGTGCAGCTTATCCCATTAATTATATTGATAAGGCGGTTGAGCCTTCCGTTGGTGGAATGCCTAAAAATATTTTCTTTTTAACCTGTGACGCTTATGGCGTCCTGCCTCCTATTTCAAAGCTTACCATACCACAGGCCATGTATCACTTCATTTC
>Ga0206873_1015_pt1 | contig 57871 bp, 51 predicted proteins | sample Alteio_BWOrgCont_11_FD_152631 | JGI IMG/M metagenome (GOLD analysis project Ga0206873, IMG submission 152631) | Enriched cells from forest soil in Barre Woods Harvard Forest LTER site, Petersham, Massachusetts, United States -... | ecosystem: Environmental > Terrestrial > Soil > Temperate forest >...
ACACAGGTTTTTTGTGGAATAGTTTTGATTTATTCGGGCATCTACATCCAGGTATTTACTAATATTTATTTAAATTATGTTGTAACCATGTTATGGATAGTTGGCCTCATGAATGCCATAAACCTCCTTGATAATATGGATGCAATTGCTTCTATTGTAGTGTTGGGTGCCCTTTGCACCATGATCTCAATGATATTGCTGGAGAAATCGCTCGCCAACATGTTTTTTATACTTATGCTGGGTACATCTTCCTGCATACTTGCATTCCTGTTCTTCAACTGGCATCCTTCCAAAATGTATATGGGTGATACCGGCACGCAATTTTTAGGCCTTTTTATGGGGGCTTTAAGCATACTTTTTTTATGGAATGGAACGTCCTCTTCACTTATAATATCCCCTGAAAAACGCATACTCTCGGCAATCCTGACTTTCGCACTTCCAATTATTGATACCACTGTTGTTTTTTTTAATCGCATACTTAAAGGCACCTCACCATTTAAAGGAGGAAAAGACCACACAACCCACCACCTTTACTACCTGGGATTAAATGAAATTCAGATAGCTGTTTTATATATTATTTATACGGGCATTTGCCTTTCTTGCGTTGTTATAATGAACAAATTCATTTTAGAATGGACAAGTTTATATTCCGTATTATTAATGACATTTTTTATCCTTTCATTAATTGCATTCTTTGTTATTACAAGGGTAAAGAAGCCCGGAAATACCAATACTTAATATTATTTAAACTCTGAAATGTTCAAAAAAATAAAAAATATTTTACCCGGCGCTTTCCTGTTTATCCTGTTAGCATTAATGGTTGAATTTCTGAATTTTTCCACAAGCGGTATTACCCAGAATAATAGCTTTAATGAAAACTATAAAGTTCTTCCTGTTCCGTTACCCGACACCATGAATTTTGCAGGCGAACAAGTCCCCATGAATCATTTGGGCATAAGGGAAAACCTGGAACAGGAAATGCTTGTAAATATTTACTGGCAATCTCAAACTATGTTGGCTTTAAAAAGAGCAAATCGCTATTTCCCCGAGATAGAAAAGATATTGAAGAAAAACGGAATTCCTTCCGATTTTAAATACCTGGCTATGGCAGAAAGCGGATTTACTTATAAAGCTTCTCCCGCCGGCGCAGCCGGATTTTGGCAAATACTTAAATCAACCGCATTGGCAAGTGGGCTGGAAGTTGGAAAAGATATTGATGAAAGATACAACCTTGAAAAAAGTACGGAAGCTGCCTGTACTTATTTCAAACAAGCGTACAGTGAGTTTCATAATTGGACCCTTGTGGCTGCTTCCTATAACATGGGTATGGGTGGTGTTGCAAAAGCAATTGAGTTTCAAAAACAGGGTAACTATTATGATTTGGGATTAAATACGGAAACTTCGCGCTATGTATTCCGTATCCTGGCCTTAAAAGAAATTCAATCGAACCCTGAAAAATTCGGGTTTTACATCAAATCTTCCGAGTTATATCCCCTCATACCCACTATGCAAGTTACCGTTGATTCTTCTATTGACAACCTGGCTGATTTTGCCATCAGCATGCATGCAAATTACCGGATCTTGAAAATATTAAACCCCTGGCTTATATCAACTAGCCTGCCTAATCCCGATAAGGAAAAGTATACCATCTTTCTGCCCAAAACAGATGCAGTGTTTATTGATTTGGGAGAAAATATAATTTATAATGACACCACTGGCGGCAAGATCAGCCAATGCATTATGGATACTTCAGCCAAAGTACAAAGCGTTTGCACTCCAAAAACTATTGTCCATTTTGTAAAAAAGGATGAGACAATTGAAACAATAGCAAAAAAATACAATGTTTCAACAGAGCAGATCCGTTCATGGAACTCACTATCCGATACTTCATCATTAAAGCCAAATGATGAAATTATACTGTTTAAGGATACAAAATAGTATTATCGGGCTAAATCAAAGTTTATTTGAACTACCTTTGGATCCTTTTAAAAACCATTAAAACGCAGGCCTGCATATTTCATGAAACCGACCACCGAAGACATTATTGAGGAAGAATTTATAGAGATCGTCGGGGCACGGGAACACAACCTGAAAAACATTAATATTATTATTCCGCGCAATAAACTGGTTGTAATTACCGGATTAAGCGGCAGCGGAAAATCTTCCCTCGCATTCGATACCATTTATGCTGAAGGACAAAGGCGTTATATTGAAACATTGTCTGCTTATGCCCGCCAGTTTCTTGGAAGCATGGAACGTCCCGATGTAGATAAGATAGAAGGCTTAAGCCCTGTTATTTCAATAGAACAAAAAACCGTTGGCAGGAACCCGCGCTCTACTGTTGGAACCATTACCGAAATATACGATTTCCTCCGTTTGCTGTTTGCCAGAATTGGGGAAGCATATTCATACGTTACCGGTGAAAAGATGGTGCGGTTTTCCGAGCAGCAAATTATTGATCTGCTTACAAAAAAATACGGGGGACAGAAAATCCAGATCCTTGCCCCTGTTGTAAAAGGAAGAAAAGGACATTACCGCGAATTGTTTGAACAACTCCGCAAAAGTGGTTTTTCAAAAGTCCGTATTGACGGCGAACTCAAAGAAATTCGTACGGGCATGCACGCCGACAGGTATTCCATACACGATATAGAAGTTTTAATTGACCGTATTGATGTTTCCGATGCTTCCAAATCACGCATAGCAGAATCCGTTACGCTTGCTATGAAGCAAGGTAAAGGAGTGATAATGGTATTGGATGAGTTGAAAAAAATTTCGCATTACAGCCGTTTTTTGATGTGCCCCACTTCAGGAATATCCTACGATGAACCGGCTCCGAATCTTTTTTCCTTCAACTCGCCTTATGGAGCATGCCCTAATTGCAGCGGCCTGGGGGAAGTGCTGCAAATTGACGAAAAGAAGATTATTCCGAATGCAAATCTTTCCATTAATGATGGAGCCATTGCCCCCGTGGGCAAAAGAAAAGACAATTGGATATTCCATCAGTTGGAAGGGATTGCCGACAAGCACGGTTTTACACTGGATACTCCGGTAAATAAAATTCCGGAAGGTGGTATACATGCTATACTTTATGGTACCGATGAGGTATTAAAAGTGCGCGAAAACTTTCAGAGCAGCGGCCACTCCTATTCCTTAAATTTTGAGGGTATCATTAATTTTATTGACCGCCAAAGACGTGATACGGATAGCCCCGGCATTTCCGAGTGGGCTGCTGAATTTATGAATAAAGCCGTTTGCCCTGAATGCAAAGGAGCCCGATTAAAAAAAGAATCACTTTATTTTAAAATAGAAGGCAAAAACATAGCCGATATTTCAAACCTTGATACCCGTGTTCTATATGATTGGATTGTTGATTTTGAAGCAAAGCTAGAAGGGAAAACAAAAATTATTGCAAAAGAGATAATGAAGGAGTTAAGAAGCCGCACTAAATTTTTGCTGGATGTAGGCATTGATTACCTTACACTTAACCGCAGTGCCAGAACTTTATCGGGCGGAGAAGCGCAACGGATAAGATTAGCTACCCAAATAGGTTCAGGCTTAGTAGGAGTGTTATATATTCTGGATGAGCCGAGCATCGGGCTTCACCAGCGAGATAATCACAGGCTGATTGATGCCCTTAAAAATTTACGCGATGGGGGCAACTCCGTTATTGTAGTAGAACATGATAAAGACATGATGCTTGCGTCTGACTGGATTATAGATATAGGCCCGGGGACAGGAGTACATGGTGGTAATGTGGTTGCACAAGGAGCACCGGGTGATTTCCTAAAACAACCAACCCTTACAGCCGATTATCTTTCTGATAAAAAGAAAATAGAAATACCCAAAACCCGACGAAAAGGAAGCGGAAAAGAAATTGTATTAAAAGGTGCAAAAGGAAATAATCTCAAAAATGTAAATGTATCGTTCCCTCTCGGAAAGCTAATTTGTATTACCGGCGTTTCCGGCAGTGGAAAATCTTCATTAATTAACGAAACACTATACCCAATTATTAGTAAGCAGTTATATAGATCGGAAACAACACCATTGCCATACACGTCCATACAAGGCATTAATCATATAGATAAAATTATTGAAATTGACCAAAGCCCTATTGGACGAACACCTCGTTCCAATCCGGCGACTTATGTCAATCTTTTTGCCGATGTCCGGAATCTTTTTGCTTCTTTGCCCGAAGCAAAAATAAGAGGTTATATGCCCGGACGATTTTCTTTTAATGTAAAAGGCGGGAGGTGCGAAAGCTGTCATGGTGCAGGGCTCCGGAAAATAGAAATGAATTTCCTTCCGGATGTTTACGTGGTATGTGACACCTGCAACGGCAAACGTTATAATCGCGAAACGCTTGAAGTTAGGTTTAAAGGAAAATCTATTAATGATGTACTGAACCTGACCGTTGAACAGGCTGTAGATTTCTTTTCGGAGATACCGTTTATTTCTCAAAAAATAACCACTCTTAACCAGATTGGGCTGGGCTATATTACACTCGGACAATCTTCTACAACCCTTTCAGGTGGTGAAGCACAACGGGTAAAACTGGCAACAGAGCTTTCTAAAAAGGGGACGGGAAATACCCTCTATATTTTAGATGAGCCTACTACAGGGCTCCATTTTGAGGACATACGCCTGCTGTTGGATGTATTAAATAAACTGGTTGATTTTGGCAATACCGTGATTGTAATTGAGCATAATCTGGATGTTATGAAAGTAGCCGATCACATCATTGACTTGGGCCCTGAGGGCGGTGTGAGAGGTGGAGAAATTATAGCAGAAGGCACTCCTGAAAAAGTAAGTAAGAACAAAAAGAGCCTGACTTCCGTATATTTGGAAAAAGAATTATAATAAAATATCATTTATTTATGGCAAAATTGAAAAAAACAGGAAAGAAGCAGGTTGAAAATAAATCAAGCACCCCCCCCAAAGAAAAAAACTGGAATGAAATAAAAGCTATTGATTCCTGGCAAATATTCCGCATCATGTCGGAATTTGTACAGGGTTATGATAATATGGCAAGGGTAGGCCCTTGTGTATCCGTTTTTGGCTCCGCCAGGACAAAGCCTAGTAATAAATACTATAAGTTAGCCACCGAAATTGCTTTCCAGCTCACCAAGAATGGATATGGCGTAATTACAGGTGGTGGCCCCGGTATTATGGAAGCAGCCAATAAAGGCGCTCAAGCAGGCGGTGGCCGTTCAGTTGGCTTGGCCATAACACTACCGATGGAGCAAAGCGAAAACCCTTTCATTGATAATGATAAATTATTGAAATTCGATTACTTTTTTGTCCGTAAGGTCATGTTCATGAAATACGCCCAGGGATTTGTGGTGCTTCCCGGTGGATTCGGAACGTTGGATGAACTCTTTGAAGCTATAACACTTATTCAAACAAACAAAGTCGAACACTTCCCGATAATAATGGTCGGAAAAAAATACTGGGAACCATTGGTAGAGTGGATAAAGGAAACCATGATTGCGAAGGAGAAAAATGCCGATGAAGCAGACATGAGCATATTTAACGTGGTTGATACTTCTGAAGAAGTGGTGGAAATAATCAATAACTTCTACAGCAAATATCTGCTCAGTCCAAATTTCTAGGTTGTAAGGAAAAATTTCTGGTTAATAATTCATACAGAATTTTAATCCAGATAATGATACAAGGCACCGCTTTTATAGAGTAGGGCATAAAGAATTGGTCCCTGATAAACTCCGGGTAAATATCCATTGGTGATAATATAGTGAATAAAAATGCAATCACGATTAGCGCCCTATTAATCTTTGAAGTTGATTGCGAAAACCAAATTGCAACTCCGGAGATAGCTATAATAAAGGCTGGCGATTCAGCTTTATGATTGAAAATAACCACCCATATCAATATGGAGGCGAGAAATAATTGCCTGTAAGAAGTGTATTGAAATAATTTGTACCTCAACAAGGGTAAAATAAAAAGCACTACACCTACTAAAAGAGCATAATTTTTAGCCTCAATTCCAAACCATGAATACAGCCATGACATTACAGATATGCCATAAGAAATAGCATGGTCGTTTTTCAACATGGCAATCCAACTCGCGTATGCATTAATTAGTTCATGTGAGGATATTGCAATTAATGGTAAGACAAATAATAGACCGCTCCACAAGAATGAAAATACAAATGCTTTCCACTTACCCGGATAAAACAAGAATAGAGAAAGCGCCACCAGTCCAAATGGTTTTATAAAAACAGTTAATAGAATAAGAAACGTTGCGAGAACAATATTTTTTTTCTCAATAGCTATGTAGGCAAGTACAAAAAGTCCCGCCATGAGGCAATTGCTCTCCGAAATCATTAAAGAAGTAATAGCTTCCAATAAAATAAAACCTATTGCAAACAGTTGTTTCTTTTCATCCGTAAACGGAAACGTACGAAACGCATAAAATAAAACAACAGCATTCAGAATGTTCCATAAAACCAGTCCTGCTATATCAGGCAGATAGGCAAAAGGAGCCATTAATAGCGCAAATGTGGGCGTATACTTATATAAATCATAGTATTCGTTAGGATAGGAAACATAAAGGCCTTTATGCTGAATAAGGTGAAAGAAGGATTGGCGGAAGATTAAAAAATTGTTGTAATGCGTATAGTTGTATTTGGCATCCACACTTCCGGGCGGAGGTGTATAAACATAATGTTGAAATGAGACGGCTATGGCAATCACAATTACAATACCGAAATACCATTTGTAATTGTGAATAATCTTAAGTAATATTTTCAGGATATTATTCATTTTATTGGTTATCCTGAAAAAGAATATTTTTAATTAAGTCGATTTTCTCAAAAGGAACGGGAAGGTTTTGAAACTTTGACAAGTTACCATTTTCGTCAGTTCTAAAATCATATGCTACGATAACTTCGTAGTTTTCTTGGCGAAGATGACCTGATATATTTGTAATATAATTGATGGCCTCCAAAAGGGAATCTTTATGAAAAAGCTCAATATTATGTTCAACTTCTTTAACACATAAAGTGTTTTTAATCATTAACGAAGCTACATCAAAGGTTTCTGTTTTCTGTTGTAATTCTACTTTTATTTTTTCTCCCCACCCATCGTAGTTTGAAAGCAATTGATTTCTATCGAACATGACTTCTAGTGTTCCATCAACAGTATTGTTTTCAGCGTTAAACTGCTGATTGAAAGTAATACTATTAATAGGAATTCCACAATGTTGAGAATAGTTACGAAGTTTATATAAGAAACGGTATGCAAAAATATCATCATAAAAGAAAGATAACATTTTTTTAAATTCTGAAAAATTCTCTGAGTTTGCCCCAAAGTATCTATTTATGTTTGTTTTGCAGTGATCAATAAAAGCCCTAACAGAGCTCAGATAGTTTAAAAACAATCTATTAGCAGCTATTGAAACTTCTTCCATATCAATCTCTTTAATTCCCCTCCAGTGAGTCCCCTTTGTAGCTAATTTGAATGAAACAGTTTCCATTGATGTTAGGAATTCATTCTCATTAAGCAATAAAATACTAAGAAGGTCTCTAAGTCTTTGAAGTTTGTTTATTTCAGAAATTGACTCTTTGAATTTCTTGAACTGCTCAACAGTCAAAGTATCTTTTAACTCAATCTGAGAAGCTTCTTTCTGGTGTCCTCCACAAAATATTGTTCCCAGCCGTATATCCATCCTTTAGGTTCTTTATCCTGCCCAATTTTCTCTGTCTAAGCTCCTATAGTTTATAGCTTCAGCTAAATGTTGGGTTTCTATATTCTTTGAATTATCAAGGTCAGCAATGGTTCTTGCCACTTTTAAGATCCGGTCGTATGCACGTGCAGAGAGATTCAATTTCTCCATGGCGGTCTTCAGTAATTGGTTGCCTGCATCATTTATTTGACAATAGGTTTTTAACTGTTTTGAGCTCATTTGAGCATTACAGTACATATTTGCTCCGGCAAACCGCTTAGCTTGAATTTCTCTGGCCGATACTACCCTTTCCCTGACTTTCTCGCTTTTTTCTGTCATGCGTTCCGAAGATAACTCTCCATAAGCAACAGGCACCACTTCCACATGAATATCTATGCGGTCTAAAAGCGGGCCTGAAATTTTATTCAGGTATTTTTGAACCATACCAGGAGGGCACACGCAGTCTTTTGTAGGATGGTTATAATATCCGCAAGGGCAAGGATTCATAGCTGTTACAAGCATAAAGCTGGCAGGGTACTCTACCGTAAATTTTGCGCGGGAAATTCGTATCACACGGTCTTCCAACGGTTGGCGCATTACCTCAAGCACTGTCCTTTTAAATTCAGGAAGCTCATCTAAAAATAGCACTCCGTTATGAGCAAGCGAAATTTCACCGGGTTGCGGGAAACTTCCTCCACCAACTAGTGCGACATCACTAATGGTATGGTGTGGCGACCGAAATGGACGGGTAGCAACAAGTCCTGCCCCATCAATTGTTTTTCCGGCTACCGAATGAATTTTAGTGGTTTCAAGAGCTTCGTCTAATGTTAAAGGCGGCAATACGGTGGGCAATCTTTTTGCCAGCATGGTTTTACCCGCTCCCGGAGGGCCAATAAGCAATACATTATGTCCGCCGGCAGCAGCAATTTCTAGGGAGCGTTTTATATTTTCCTGTCCTTTTACATCTGCAAAATCAACTTCCGAGTGGGTCAGCAGTGTTTGGAATGTTTTTGCAACATCTACTTTAACAGGTTGAAGTTCCAATTCCCCATTCAGAAAGTCAATAGCTTCTTTTATATTTTGTATGCCATATACATCTAAATCACTAACTATAGCTGCTTCCTTTGCATTTTGAGCCGGAAGCAGAATTCCTTTGAATCCGTTTTCCTTTGCATTTAAGGCAATGGGTAAAACACCTTTAATAGGCTGCAAGCTTCCATCTAAAGAAAGTTCGCCCATAATTATATAGTCCTTTACTTTATCGCTTTTAATCTGGTCCGATGCGGCGAGAATACCAATGGCCAGGGTAAGATCGTACGATGAGCCTTCTTTGCGGATGTCGGCCGGAGCCATGTTTATGGTAATCATCATTCCCGGAATACGGTAACCGTTATTTTTCAACGCTGCATCAATCCGTTGCTGGCTCTCTTTAACAGCGCTGTCGGGCAATCCTACCAGAAAAAAATTTACTCCCTGCGAAATATTCACTTCAACGGTTATAAGCGTTGCATCAATGCCGCTTACTGTGCTTCCATATACTTTAACTAGCATCTCAATCCTTCAATTAAGATGTAAATATATTTCTTATTTTTAAAATCCGTTAATATTATAATTTCGTAACTCAAACAAATACCAAAAATGAGCATGTTTATTTCTACCATTTTAATTTGCTTGGCTGTATGTTGCCTGGTTATGCTCTTTATTTACTTATGGGCATACAATATTAAAAACGCCGGCGTAGTGGACATTTTCTGGGCATTTAACTTTTCTATTATTGCAGTTTTATTGTACTTTTTAGGAGATGGCTTACAAGAGCGCAAAATATTAATTTGCAGTATGCTTTTAATATGGAGCCTGCGTTTAGGTATTTATCTTCTGATCCGTGTAGGCTCGCATTTAGAGGTGGAAGAAGGACGGTATAAAAAGATGCGCGAAGAATGGGGCGCATCGGTAAATAGTAAACTCTTCATTTTCTTCCAGGCACAGGCACTATCTAACATTTATCTTGCACTACCCTTTTTCTTGATTGTATTCAATAAGAAAGAAGAATTATCCATACTTGAATATGCGGGAGCTGCTGTTTGGGCCATAAGCATTATAGGAGAAGCCCTTGCGGATAATCAATTAAAACAATTTAAAAAGAATCCCGATAATAAAGGTAAGGTGTGTGATGCAGGCTTGTGGAACTATTCCCGCCACCCTAATTATTTTTTTGAATGCCTGATTTGGGCAGGATATTTTTTGGTTGCAATGAATGCCGATTATGGCTGGATTGGGATCTTAAGCCCTTTAACCATTACCTTATTATTGTTCCGGGTTACCGGTATTCCGCTTACAGAACAACAGGCAATTCGATCAAAAGGCGATGCATATATAGAATATCAGCGAACAACTTCTATGTTTGTACCCTGGTTCAAGAAAAAATAGAACATTTGCATTTTTAAAAATTTATGTGGTACTCCGGTTTACTCGAAAAAGATGTATTGCCCGATTTTGCTATCCGTAAGGGCATAAGAAGTTTATTGGCGCAAAGGCTCAAGGATGAAAACAAGGGAAATCCGGAAGCACAGCAGGAGCATTTCATGAAGTTAGTAGAAGAATTGAAAAATTCCCCTATTGCTATTAATACTGTCGATGCAAATACCCAGCATTATGAAGTGCCCTCCGATTTTTTCCAGTTGGTGCTTGGCAAACACTTAAAATACAGTTCAGGATATTGGAAGGAAGGAGTCACTTCTATTGATGTCTCTGAAAAGGACATGCTTGAAATTACTTGCGGAAGAGCAGCTTTAAAGAACGGGCAAAATGTACTTGAGCTTGGCTGTGGTTGGGGTTCTCTTTCCTTATTTATGGCAGAAAAATACCCCAACAGTAAAATTACTTCCGTTTCAAATTCACATAGCCAGAAGGTTTTTATTGATGGGCAGGCACAAAAAAGAAATATAAAAAACCTCACTATCCTTACTGCCGATATGAATGTTTTTCAGATTGGAGAAATGTTTGACAGGGTAGTTTCGGTAGAAATGTTTGAACACATGCGTAATTATGAATTGCTCATGAACAAGGCTGCAAGCTTCCTGAACCCAAACGGGAAGTTATTTGTACATATTTTTACGCATAAAGATTACGCTTATAAATTTGAAGTATTGGATGACTCTGACTGGATGAGCAAATATTTTTTTACGGGCGGAATAATGCCCAGCGACCATTTGCTACTATACTTCCAAAAGGAGTTGAAAATTGAAAAACATTGGAGAGTTAATGGCGTGCACTATGAAAAAACCTCCAATGCATGGCTTACTAACATGGATGCAAACAAACAGAAAATAATGGAAATAATGGAGCGGGTTTATGGCAAGAAGGAGGCTTTGAAATGGTGGTCCTATTGGAGGATATTTTTTATGTCTTGCGCTGAGCTATGGGGATATAAGAGCGGATGCGAATGGATGGTCAGCCATTATCTTTTTCAAAAAGAGGCTTAAGCATACCCTGCACAACACCTAATTGTTTCCTTTTAAAGAAACAGTGAATATATCTTTTAGATGCCTCATAATAAAACGCACTGAAAGTAGCCAGAAAAATATCAAGCAGTCCTGCCCTGAAATTCACATAACAGGTAGTAATAGAAAATAAAATAATAAGATATACCGGGTAAATAAGCATTAGCATGCAATATAAAAGGGAATCATAGAAGTCATTTCCTTTTGTACTTTTACGGACAATAAACCTACCCATATAATAGGGTATCCCATTATAAATACAAGCAGTTACAAATACAATAACCCAAGTGACTAAATTAACTATCTTCATTATGCCAACCTCAGGTTTCAAATCATAGTTAATATTTTCCTTTATCAAAAACCCCGATAATGCTTTGTAGGCTAATTTAAATTTTTCATTTTCCGCCATAAAGTATTTATTCTGCATTTTTTTAGCATTGGTAGCTCCTCTAAGATAATTTTTTAGCATAAATCCCACTATCTTATTTTGCGAAACAATATCGCCGATTTTGTCAACCACGATGCATTTTTCAGTGAGAATATTTTTTAATTTTTCATTGAAACTTCTATTAAAAAGCCCGGTCTCGGTTAAATCAGTAAATTCTTTTTTTTCTATGCTTTTTAAAAAATCAAGATAAACTACCGGATGGATTTTTAACCATGAACTATAATGTATTGCAACCGGTACTATCTTCAATTTATCCGAAATTTCCGGGTTGTTCCAGGCTTCAAAAGCCAGCCTCGCTGTGCCTTTACGTAGTGGCCTTAAGTCATATTTATTTTCTGAAAGTCCTTCGGAGAAAATCATAAGCGCTCCATTTTTTTTAAACACCTCCATACAATATAAAAAGGTTTCATCATTTTTATACAAGTATTCCTTTCCTTCTTCTTTTCTATAAACAGGTAAAATATTAATGAAGCGTAGCAGAGCAGAAGCCATATCAAATTTAAAGAAATCTCCTCTTGCAGTATAATAAAGCGGCCTTTTGACACAAGTGGTCATTACGATGGAATCAAGGAATGAATTAGGATGGTTGCATGCAAATATCACCGGGTAGCCTACGGGCAAATTTTCAACTCCGGATATGTAGATTTTTTCAAAGAAAAAATAGGATGTAAGCCTGAGCCAGAAGCGGAAGAAAGAATGGATTATGTTTTTCACTACACCGTTTTATGTTCAAATCCATTATGAATTTGTAACAGATTAAAGATAGAATAAGGATTTATTGCGGTATGGCTATAATATCAATAGTGGCTTTTGCCGGTACATATTTTTTATGATTTTCCAGTGTAATCAATGTCTTTGAAACAGAATGATAAAGACGATAGTTGAGCTTTTCAAAATAATTACTGAAAAATGAAAAATCAATTCCCCGCTCTACCATTGAATACATTCCTAATTCAAAAATTATTTGAGGGCGGAATTTAGTGATGGTTTCTACCGAACCCTTCAACACATCGGATTCATATCCTTCCGTATCCATTTTTATAAAATCCAACCGGGTAAAATTTTCCTTTTCACATAAGTCGTCAAGGGCAATTGAGCCTACACCTTCTGTCGGCTTTACAGATCCCATGTTCAAAGGGTGTACATTAGCTGTATCCTCCATGTCCACTTTCCAGCTTGCAATTGCTTTCATCTCTGAATTTTCACCCGATTTTGAAGACACGAAAGCATTAATCACCACTATTCGTTTTGAAAGCTCGGGATTAAGCTCAAGGTTGCGTTTAAGTTTTGCAATAGCATAATGCGCAGGTTCAATGGCATAAACCTTTCCTTCAGGTGCCATTTGGGCAAAGGGTAGACTCATAAGTCCGAAATTTGCACCGACATCTATTATAATAGCATTCTTAGGAATTGTTATTAGCGTACTGCTGGTAACATGCTTTTGGAAACTTCCGAAAAGGAATAAGGACAAGTCAGTACCCTCTGAAAGATCAACTTCATAGGTTATTTTATGACGAGTAATAACTCGTGGCTTTTTTCCATAAATAATTGTTGTAAAGAAATAGAGTCCCTTAGCAATATATATATATATCCTTGTAAGCGGTAAATTATTATAAATTAACCTGCGCAACATTTATTCAATTTTTTAAAGTACAAATATAAAATATTAAAGTAATTAACAAATTGATGCTCTATCCATTACTATACAATCTGTAAAAAAGCCCTGCCCAAACAGTTAGCTATATCTTCCGCAATCAAGGCGTTTTCTCCCCATTCCTGTGCGGCAATATCTCCGGCAAGCCCATGTATGTATACTCCCAATATGGAAGATTGCCGGGGCGGATACCCTTGTGCAAGCAAACCAAGAATAATGCCTGTTAACGTGTCCCCGCTTCCTGCAGTAGCCATTCCGGGATTGCCTGTGGAGTTAAAATAAACTTCTCCGTCCGGTGTTGCAATAGAGGTATATGCACCTTTTAATATTACATAGATACGGTACTTTACAGCAAATTCGCGTTGCTTTGTATATGCTTCAAATGCGCTGGAAGGTTTACCCGCAAGCCTTGCAAATTCTCCCGGATGGGGAGTAATAATACTTTCAGGTTTCAGGAAAGAGAGCCAGGTTTTATTTTCAGAAAGGATATTGAGCGCATCGGCATCCAAAACCATATTAACAGAAGCCTGTTGTATCAACATCTTCAATCCTTTCGCTGCTTTTTCAGATGTGCCCACTCCGGGGCCTATCCCAATGGCATTATATTTTGAAAGGTTTTTAACTCCGGAAAAATCCTGTTCTTCTTCATCCGTAATTACCATTGCTTCGGGAACGGAAGCCTGTATAATTTCATACCCGCACTTAGGAATGTGTGCAGTTACTAAACCCACCCCTGCCCTCAGGCAAGCCTTAGCTCCCAAAATGGCAGCACCCATTTTGCCATAACCTCCTGCTATCAATAATGCATGGCCATAGGTTCCCTTATGAGAAAACCTGGCCCGCTGTCTGAGTGCATGAGCAACCATATCTTGAGTAACCCAGTTGTCGGAGGATTTCTGTTCTGCCAGAAATTTCTTATCAATGCCAATGTCCAATATATAAAACTCGCCCACATTTTCAGCATTATCGGCAAATAGAAAAGAAAGCTTTGGAGTTTCAAATGTAAGTGTGACGCTTGCCCTGATAATATTTTTCTTATTGAATCCTGTATTATCCTCCATGGCAAGTCCGGATGGCATATCAATAGCTATAACCGGAACATGGAATGAATTTATTTTTTGAATTACCTCTGCCAGTTTACCTTCTACAGGTTTAGATAAACCCGAACCAAGTATTGCATCTATAATAACAACATTTTTGTTTGGCACAAAAGCTATATCATTTGCATCATTTATCTCAGTAATTTTTGCGCCTTTAATTTTTTCAAGCTTTTTTCTATTGGTAGAAAAATCTTCGGATGCTTTGGAGAAAAAAGGAAGGATGAATATTTCGACATTATAGCCTTTATCAAGAAGCTGCCTAGCTATAGCAAGGCCGTCGCCCCCATTATTGCCCATTCCGCAAACCACGACGAAGATGGCTTCTTTTGGAAATTGTTCTGTAATCCAGCCGGTGCAGGTATCCGCAGCTCTTTCCATCAGTGCAATAGGAGAAATCGGTTCATGGATGATAGTATAGCTATCTGCTGCCCGTATCTGCTCAGCTGTTAATATTTTCATGGCTTATCCCTTTTACAAAATAGTGATTACTTTTTCACAATTGGCACTACTGCCAGCGTCAATCTACTTATGCAGACTAATTCCCCGGTGTCGGTTTTTATTTCTATACTCCAAACTTGCGTACTTCTACCGGTGTGAACGGGACGGGCAGTGCCTTTAACCACTCCACTTTTTACAGCTTTAATATGATTTGCATTTATATCAATTCCCACACAATAGAATTTTGCAGGATCAACTGTCAGCATTCCGCCCATACTGCCTAATGTTTCGGCCAGCACAACCGAAGCGCCACCATGCAATATTCCATATACCTGATGAGTACGATGATCAACCGGCATGGTAGCTTCCAGATAATCTTCTCCTATACCTGTTACTTTTATATCCAGAACCTCCAACATGGTATTCTTGGCCATCTTATTAATTTCTTCAAGGGATTCTATTCGTATTTTAGCTTTCATAGTTCGAGTATTGGGACAAAGTTACGGGATTTGCCTATATTTGAGAATGACATTCAGCATGAAGCATAGTATTCTTTTCTTTCTCCTGCTTTTCTCGTTCGGATATGCAGCCATAGCGCAAGCTGTTATAAGCTTTGACAAAACCACTCAGCACTTGGGCTTTGTAAGACAAGGAGACACACTTAATTTCCAATATAAATTCACTAATACCGGAAACCAACCCCTCATAATAAGCGATACTAAAGTAGCGTGTGCTTGTACTTTTGTTGATACGCCAACCGATCCTGTTTTACCCGGTAAGCAGGGAGTTATAAAAGTTACTTTCCATACAAACTCCGCGATAGACAGACAGGACAGAACCGTAATAGTAATTTCAAATGCATCTAACTCTCCGGCAGTACTAAGGTTTAAATGCATTGTTTTAAAAGCTAAAAAGACCTAATAATGATAAATATCAGCGTGGGAAGCGTTTCTTCAATTAACTTTGCACCCCACAACCTGTAAATCAATTCGCATGAAGACCATAGACTCCTATAATTTTAAGAATAAGAAAGCACTCATCCGCGTAGATTTTAATGTTCCGCTTGATACCCAGTTTAATGTAACCGATGATACCCGTATAAAGGCCGCTATACCTACTCTTAAAAAGATATTGAATGATGGAGGCTCCCTGATTATAATGTCGCACTTAGGCAGGCCAAAAAATCTGCCGGAAGATAAATTTTCATTAAAGCATATTGTAGCTCCATTGAGTAAACTTCTCGGCATTGATGTGAAATTTTCTACTGATTGTATTGGCGCTGCCACCAAAGCCCTTACCTCTGCACTTAAGCCCGGCGAAGCTTTACTACTCGAAAATCTGCGCTTTCATGTGGAAGAAACCAAGGGTTCTGAGAGTTTTGCAAAAGAACTAGCCTCTTTGGGCGATGTTTATGTGAATGATGCTTTTGGCACTGCTCACAGGGCGCATGCGTCCACTACTATTATTGCACAGTTCTTCCCGAATGATAAAATGTTTGGCTATTGTATGGCAGCCGAACTACACAATATCACAAACCTGCTTACGAAGGCTAAAAAACCATTCACTGCCATTCTTGGTGGAGCAAAAGTTTCGGGCAAAATTGCCCTGATCGAAAACCTGATGGATAAAGTAGATAACCTCATCATTGGAGGAGGTATGTGCTATACTTTTATAAAAGCACAAGGAGGCAAAGTAGGCAGCTCTCTGGTAGAAACAGACAGAATAGAAACCGCTTTAAACGTAATTGAATCAGCCAAGAAAAAAGGAGTTAAACTGTATATTCCAACTGATACAGTAATTGCTGATGCTTTCAATAACGATGCCAATAAAAAAGTGTGCGCCATTCATGATATCCCTGATGGCTGGCTTGGCTTAGATATTGGACCGGAAACTGAAAAAGAATTTACTATGGTGATTGAATCTTCTAATGCAATATTATGGAACGGGCCTATGGGCGTATTTGAAATGAACAACTTTGAGCATGGAACCAAAGTGGTTGCTGATGCCATTGTAAGCGCTACCAAAAAAGGAGCTTACTCATTAGTCGGAGGTGGAGATTCGGTAGCTGCCATTAACAAGTATAATCTTGCCGATAAAGTAAGTTATGTGTCTACCGGTGGAGGAGCAATGTTAGAATATATTGAAGGCAAGGTACTTCCGGGAGTTAAAGCTATACAATCGGATGTTGAAAAGATAGTAAAGTAACCCTTTACCCAACTCTTTTTTACCCATAAATTTGCACTTTATTTTAGGTAAAAATGTTAGAGCATCTTAAAAAATTAGTCGGCATATTTCGCAATAAGTACCTTACGGCTACTTTGCTATTCATTCTCTGGATTACCTTTTTCGACCAAACCAGTATTATTTATGATGTACACCTCACCCAAAAAGAAAAGCAACTAAAAGCCCAAAAAACATATTACGAAAAGCAGACATTAGCTGCAACCGAACAATTGAAAGAACTGCAAACTGACCCTGCCAACCTGGAGAAATTTGCCCGGGAAAAATATTTCATGAAAAAATCGAATGAAGATGTTTATGTATTAGTAGATGAGAACAACCATTTGCTGGATACGCTAAATACAAAGGTTAAATAGCTTATTGTAATTTTTTCATTTTCCCTTTAAAGTATTTTTTCACAATTCCCAAAAATGCTTTATGCAAATACCCGTTAGTAGAAACAATACTTTTGCCAAACAGGTAATTATTTCCTCCATCAAAATCCGATAATTTTCCACCCGCCTCCTGTACAATTAATGCTCCACCCGATACATCCCAAGGCTTGAGTCCATATTCATAGAATGCCTCAAAACGCCCCATAGCCACATAACACAGATCTACCGAAGCAGAACCTATGCGCCTCAGGCCTTGTGTAGACTTCATCAGTTCCTGAAATAACTGCATATACTCTTTCTGCAATCCAAAATCATTATAAGGAAAGCCTGTTGCAATAAGCGAATCACCCAATTTCTTTTGCGGAGATACAGAAATTTTCTTGCCGTTCACTTTTGCTCCTTTGCCTTTTACAGCAGAAAAACATTCGTTAAAATTGAGTTCGTTAACTACCCCAATTATCGGAGTTTCATTTTCAAATAATGCAATACTGATAGCAAAGCATGGCAAGCGGTGAATGAAGTTGGTGGTGCCATCCAGCGGGTCAATCACCCAAGTATATTTGCTGTTGAAGTTGCCTCCGCCCTCTTCTCCCAGTATCCCGCTGCCGGGCAATATTTTTTGCAAGCCTTTTATTAATTTCTTTTCGGAGGTTTTATCCACATAAGAAACAAGGTCATTAAAACCTTTTTTCTGAATATCGGAAGGATTGAATTTATTCTTTTCTTTCAAAATAAAACCGCCGACCTCATGCGTAAGTTCAATTACCTCTTTGCAAATCTTATCCAAATTAAGTTGCTTCCCCTGCATGCTTTGCTTTATTTGTGAAATAGAATATCCCTATTATTCCGGCGAGAAAAAACAGAGGAGAGATAAGCTGTGCCTGGGTAACATCCACTCCAAAAATGTGGTATTTTATATTTACCCGTATGAGCTCTATTAAAAATCTTTCCATCCCGTTAAAAACCAAATACCAGCAAAATAAAACACCGGGGGCATGGATTTTTTTCCGCATTTTCCACAAGATAAAAAAGATGAGCAGCCCCATTATAGTTTCGTAAAATGGTGTGGGATATACACCCGGACTAAGTACCGTACAATAATCACCTACACAACCGGGTATAGCATTACCTGCGCGCTCCACATTATGCGGATACCCAAAGGACCATATCCAATCGGGAAGAAAACCAAGAATAGATGGCTTTGGATTGGCATTTACAATGCCCCAGTCTCCGTCACCGGCCATTTGGCAACCAATACGGCCAACTGCATAAGCCAGTATCATAGAAGGTGCGGCGGCATCTACCATGTGTAAAAGAGGAATCCCTTTTTTGCCTGTATATATCAAAACAGAAATACCTCCTACTATCAATCCACCATAAACAGTGAGTCCGCTGGAAGAAAATATCATAGCAGGGTTCTGGAAAAATTCCTGGTAATTTTCAAGTGCATCAAATAGTTTGGCACCTATAATCCCTCCGATAGCAGCAATCAAAGTAATATTACCCACTAATTGGTAAGGATGAACAAGCGTAGTATCTAGCTTAGGTTCCGGAAGTTTTTTCTTTTCTTTTTCACGATAAACAAAGTAGCCATAAGCAGCTCCCACAATTAACCCGGCTATTATATTTCCTTTTAATGAAAGGATTACTCCTTGCGCATCTGATTTAAACTCATCAAAATTCAGGACGATATATACCAATTTGAAAAAGATAATAAAAGCCATTGCAAATGCTTCAACTAATTCTTCGCTGCTTGCTTTTTTACCTATCCAATGTTCCGTTGGTATTGATTTTAATATGCCCTCATCTTCCTTTCGCTTTAGCTCTTTAGAGACTGCCCATGCGGCGGCAAAAAAAGAAAGCGCCATACAAGCGCCAAAGGTATGCAGCACCTTCAATGGCCCGAATTTTATTCCGAACCATGCGTCAAATAACTCGTAGAAGGATGCGTACATATTTTAGTTATCAGTTATCAGTTGTAAGTCGTCAGTTTTGATTTGCTGTAATAAGTTTACTATTTCTCCATCTACTGTTCCTTCTGAGTTGATAGAGTTGAGGCGCACGGTGTACATAGAATTTTTCAATATTTCATCTGAAGGAATTCTTACCCGCACATAATTATCTGTATGTCCGTATTGCCAGCCGTCATTTATATGGCCTTCAAATAATACTTCTTTTTCTTGTCCCAAATTTTGGGTGTAAAATTGCCGCAGCTTCTTCTCCGATAATATTCGTAGCATCTTCGTTCTCTTTTTACGAATCTGCACAGGCACTATCTCTTTGCTTTCTGCAGCAAGTGTATTGCTGCGCTCGGAATAGGTAAAAGCATGGAGATAAGAAACATCCAATTTATTCAGGAAAGAATAGGTTTCTAAAAAACTTTCTTCTGTCTCTCCGGGGAAGCCGCTAATTACATCTGCACCAATACAGCAATGAGGCATAAGAGCTTTAATGAGTGAAACTCTTTCCGAATACAATTCTCTCAGGTATCTGCGGCGCATTGCTTTAAGTATGCTGTTAGAGCCCGATTGCAGAGGTATATGAAAATGCGGAACAAATTTTTCGGAGGTGGAAATAAATTTAATAATGTCGTCAGTTAGCAAATTCGGTTCAATAGAAGAGATACGGAAACGCACCGGTGCATTAACATTTTCCAAGGCTTGCACCAATTCAAAAAAGGTTTCTCTTTGCCTTAAATCTGCCTGAGGCGGACTTTGAGCACCGCTCTTTAAAGCCCCTTTAGGGGTTTGGGGTGGTATTCCAAAATCACCAAGGTTTACGCCTGTCAGTACAATTTCTTTTACCCCTTTAGATGTTATTTCGTAAACATTCTTAATAACATTCTCTATCGTGTTGCTGCGGCTTTTTCCTCTCGCCAATGGTATAGTGCAATATGAACAACTATAATCGCAACCGTCCTGCACTTTCAAAAAACTACGTGTTCTATCGCCTGATGAATAAGAAGCATGAAATTCCAATGGTTGTTCAATTTCGCAGGAATGGATTTCTGCAAATTCCTTTTTATTATTCAAAGTCCGCCCCTGGCGGATTGGGGGCAAATAATTCCCAATATTGAATTTTTCTGAAGCACCCAGTACTATATCCACACCCTCTATTTTTGCAATTTCTTCCGGCTTTAACTGGGCATAGCAACCTATCACTGCAACAAAAGCCTCCGGTGAGGTGTTCAAAGCATTTCTCACTACCATCCTGCATTCCTTATCGGCTTCGTTTGTAACGGAACATGTATTAATAATGTACACATCTGCCTTCTCTTTGAAAGAGACCTTGTCGAATCCCTGCTCAGACAAACGCTGGCCTATTGCCGACGATTCGGAATAGTTGAGTTTGCATCCTAAGGTATAAATTGCAAATGTGGGCTTGGCCTGCATAGCACAAAAGTAAGCTATTCGTTTTAATGTTGTATGGTGTTTTAATTTTCACACCTATATCCCATTTTTAACATTTCAAAATGAGACGAATTTTCACGAATTGCAATTCGTGTTTTTATAGCTTAACTTATTGTTTTTCTGTTTGTTGTAAATGAGAATTCGGAAAAAGCAAAAGTCGCATTTTGAGGGTCAATGTAATCAATTAAAAAGCAAGTTCGCAAAAGTCATTGACTAGTCAATGACTTTTTGAGAAAACAACATTTGCTGATATATACTTGCAAAAAATAAATATCATGAACCAAAAAAAGCCCTTTGAAATCTTACGGCAACAATCTATTATGATTGATGAGTTGGAAAAAAATTACGGTAGTATTAAAAATGCCGCTAAAGCTGCAGGCATACATCCAAGCACCCACTACAGGTGGATGAAAGAAGATGAAGACTATGAGCGAAAGGCGACCATAAGTAGAGATGTAGGCTGCCGGAATTTAAAAGAAAATATTATTGAGATTGCACTTAGAAGTGCAGAGAAAGGCAATGTGGCGGTTATAAACCAACTGATACGCACCTTTTTAAAATATACGCCCGATGAAATGAAAGATTTAAACCGGGCCAACAATGTGCGTTTAATGCCTAGAATTAAATATATAGATACCAGAGAGGAGGCACAAGAGAGTATGAGAAGGCATGGGCAGATGCCTAATGAATAGGGCGGAGTCTGACGGGCAATTTGGATTTTTTTAAAGGCGAAGGAGCTGAAACTCAAAATTCCTACCCAAAAACTTTCCCGAAAAATTCCTCCATTTTTCCTACGGTCACGACTTTAATAGCTGTTTTTTCAGGAATGCTTTTTTTATTGTAGCGGGAAATAAAGATTTGTTCGAAGCCCATTTTTTCGGCTTCAAAAATGCGCTGGTCAATTCTGTTTACGGGGCGTATTTCCCCTGAAAGACCTATCTCTGCTGCGAAACAAAACTTGGGCGAAACAGGTATCTCTTCGCTGGAAGAAAGTATGGCGGTAACAATAGCCAGGTCAGCCGCGGGGTCTTCTACTTTTAATCCTCCTGCAATATTTAAAAATACATCTTTTGCGCCGAGTCTGAAACCACAACGTTTTTCAAGCACTGCCAACATCATAGATAGCCGGCGCAAATCATAGCCTGTGGAAGAACGCTGCGGAGTACCATATACAGCAGAACTTACGAGCGCCTGCGTTTCTATCAGCAACGGCCTTGCGCCTTCCGTTATGGCGGCAATAGCCACACCGCTCACGGGCTCTTCTCGGGCTGTTATAAGCACTTCGGAAGGATTGCTTACTTCCCGTAAACCGGAACCTGTCATTTCATAAATACCTAATTCGTTAGTCGAACCAAAACGGTTTTTAGTAGTGCGCAATAAACGGTATAAATGATGTGTATCGCCTTCAAACTGCAATACGGTATCAACCATGTGTTCCAATACCTTTGGCCCGGCAATGGAACCATCTTTGGTAATATGCCCAATGATAAACACCGGTACTTGTGTGGTTTTCGCATAGCGCATCAGGTCAGCTGTGCATTGGCGTATTTGAGAAATGCTGCCCGGGGCTGAATCAATATGGCTGGTGTAAAGCGTTTGAATAGAATCAATAACGAGTAACTGTGGCTTTACTGCCTCCGTCTGCTGGAAGATATTTTGCAATAAAGTTTCGGTAAGTATATAGCATTCCTGATTTTTAATACCGATTCGCTTCGCCCGCATGTTCAGTTGTTCCTGGCTCTCCTCCCCTGAAATATAAAGCACCCGTAAATTTTTAACCGCTAATGCTATTTGTAATAACAAAGTAGATTTTCCGATTCCGGGTTCTCCGCCAAATAAGGTAAGTGAGCCCGGTACAAGCCCGTCTCCCAGCACCCTGTTCAATTCCTTATCAGGCATTGGTATGCGTGGAGTGCTTCCACTTTCAATCTCAGAAATTAAACGGGGTTTATCTACAGCAGCAGTAAAAGCATTGACGGTTGATTTTGCTTCCTGCTGAATTACTTCTTCCACGTAGGTGTTCCACTCTCCGCATGAGGGGCATTTGCCAATCCATTTGGGAGATTGAGCACCGCAATTCTGACAAAAGAAAGCGCTCTTTACTTTTGCCATGATACTATATAAACTTTATTTTCCGGGCTGCAAAGGCACACATCCTCAACAGCAGCAATCCGTGTTTGAAGCGGGAAATATTAGTGGAGCCGTAAGTTCTGTCTCTATAGCGAATAGGTATTTCAACAATTTTAAGGTTGAGCTTATAGGCGCCGAATATCAAATCAAAATCTCCGAAGGGATCAAAATCTCCAAAAAACTTGCGGTTCTCGATCAATCGCTGATAATCTTTTTTGAAAATCACTTTGGTACCGCACAGCGTATCTTTAAAAGGTTGTTCAAGAAGCCAGGTAAAAGCCCAACTGAAAAATTTATTTCCCAACAGATTTAAAAAGCGCATAGCTTCTTTCTCCATAGGATAAACAAGGCGGGAACCGTTTATAAAATCGCCTTTGCCCGAAGCAATCGCATTATAAAATTTCGGCAAGTCTTCCGGAGGAACAGTTAGGTCAGCATCCAAAATCATAAGGATGTCGCTGCTTGCAATATCAAAGCCAAGCCGCACCGCATCGCCTTTGCCTTTGCCTTTTTGCCGGTCAATTTTAATATCGTGCGTAGCAGAATATTTTTTTTGTATCTCCTGTATCTTATCCCAGGTATCATCGGTAGAGTTACCTTCAATAAAAATTACCTCCACGTGTTTGCCAAACTTAGGGAGACGTGTTATCGCATTTTCAATATTGCCGCTTTCATTCCTGGCCGGAATAACAACCGACACGGAATATTTGGTATCAGCTTCTTCAGCAGTGATCTCAGGTATAGGCTTGGCAAAAGCATATTGGTTTATGCAGAAATATTTAAATAAGGGAAGCTTGGCAATATAGCGGTTAATAAGCGGGGCAAGTATTGGAATGTATACCGGGAAAAGCATACGCCTTAAATTGCGGTAAGGATTAAACCCAGAAACATAAAGCAGGTTATTAATATCTTTTAGGGTGAGCCAGTTTTGTTTGGAAACTTTCGATTTAAGGCCTATAGATTCGGCCAGTTTTACCAAAGGTTCCCAAAAATAGCTGTAATAGGTAACAATAATTTTAGTTTCCGAATGGCATACCTTATGCATTTCCAGAAATGCTTTTTCAATATCGTCCAAATAGCCAACCAGGTTCGATACGATTATCAGATCGAACTTTTCTGTCAACTGTATGTTTTCGGCATTCATGCAATGAAACTCCACATCCGGAAATTGCTTTTTGCCCTGTTCAATCATGGCAGGGCTAAAATCAATACCCACTTTACGTTTACCTTTCAGTTTGCCTATCAATTCACCTGTTCCGCATCCGATTTCAAGCACCGATATTTCTTCGTGTGAAAAGTAATCGCAAAAAAAGGTTATATCCTTCCAGTAATAGGAATTCAATAGCCCTTTACGCGGCTCTTTTACGGCCATTTTTTCAAAATATTCCAGTCTTGACAAAGCTTCTTTACTCACGGTTTTAAAAAATTGAACGGGTAAAAATAGTTATAATCTTCACATATTAGTCGTAAGTAGTGAATCAGGGGCCTTTTTCCTTAGTACTTGCAACCTATGACTGGCAACTTGCTCTCATTTTTTTCCGTATGTTTGAAGTATGACAGCAGTTTATGGGCATAGAGGAGCCAGGGGCTTATTTCCTGAAAACACCTTGCCAGGATTTATATATGCAGCAAATCTCGGCTTAGCCGGCATTGAAATGGATGTAGTGATTTCCAAAGATAATAAGGTGGTTGTATCTCATGAACCCTGGATGAATCCAAAAACATGCACTAAGCCAAATCATTCGAAAGTCGGCTTTTTAAGAAGGAAGAATTTGTACCGGATGAACTATGCCGATATAAAGCTTTACGATTGTGGATTGCGCGGTAACAGCGGCTTTACCAAACAAAAAAAGATAGCCGCTTACAAGCCTTTATTATCGGAGGTAGTTGAGCAGGTTGAAAAGGCTTTGCACCATGCAAAACATCCCCTGCCCATATATATTATAGAAATAAAAAGCAATTGGATAACAGACAATAAACTACACCCTCCACCGGAAGAATTTGTAAGACTAGTTCTTGATGAAATAAAACCTTTCGGCATTAACGAAAGGATACTTATTCAATCGTTTGATATGCGCCCCTTGGATATTATCCATAAAATCAATCCCGGCATTATGCTGGGAATGCTTGTCCGCAGCCCCCGCTTTATCAGGCGAAGAATGAAAGCCCTTAGCTTTACACCACACACATGCGGCACTTACTATAAACTCACTTCTGAACGATGGGTAAAACGTATTCACTCATTGGGAATGAAATCATTGGTTTGGACAGAAAACGAAAAAAGCGATATGCTGAACCATTTAAAAATGGGAGTAGATGGTATTATTACCGATTACCCTGAAATGGCTTTGGAGGTGGTAAAAGAATTGATTTAATCCATCCTATGCATTACGTTAATTTCCAGGGTTTGTACAAATTCACCTTTTTCATCAATAAATTCATAGTACCAGGTAACTACACAATGCCTTTTTTCAGGATTTGGTTTAAAGAAAACAATAGTTACTTTTCCTTTTATGGGCTGATTAGCATAAACAGGCTTTAAAAATTTCCATTTGTTTATTTCAAGCCCGCAAAGAATGGAATCTCCAAACATTTTAACCCAACTCCTTATATGGAAAGTATTTAAAATTTGCGAGCCGCTGGAAACAAGCCCTTTGAAAATGCTTTTAGCTGCAACTTCCCTATTAATATGGATATCCAGTGGATCATTGAGTTTGGCATAATCAATAATTTCCTGTTCTGATAAGGTAACGGTTCCAAGATCAAAAGACTTGTTTAATGCAAAGTCCTTAAATGAATACTTTTCCACGTTAGACGGTTTCTTGTTGATACTACTTAGCCTCTATTTTTAATAAATGCCTACTTTACCCCTCAAAAGTAAATTAATTTTTATATTTGGACACACCAAAAACAAAATACATGGAAAACACAGCAGTACGAAAAGGCCATCCAAAGGCTCTCTATGTTCTTTTTATGACAGAAATGTGGGAACGTTTTGGATACTACCTGATGGTAGGAATATTTTTCCTTTACTTGATTGACCCCAGAAAACATGGAGGAAAAGGCTTTGACTCTACTACTGCATCTGATATTGTTGGTTCTTATATAGCGCTCGTTTACCTTACACCTTTTATCGGCGGGCTTATTGCCGATCGTTTCTTAGGGTATAGAAAAGCCATCGTTATTGGGGGAATTCTAATGGCCTGCGGTTATTTCGGCTTGGCATTTCCGGGCGATATGGCTATGTACATATCCATGCTTTGCATTATTGTGGGTAATGGTTTCTTCAAACCAAATATCAGTACACTTTTAGGAAATATTTACAACGCACCCGATTTGAAGCCTAAGAAGGATGTGGCCTATAACATCTTCTATATGGGTATAAACATTGGGGCATTCTTCTGCAACTTTGTGGCAGCTTACCTCCGTAATTATTATGGCTGGGGATATGCTTTTGCTGCAGCAGGGGTGGGTATGGTTATTGCATTGGTAGTCTTTATTTCCATGATGAAACAGGTGAAAGACGGAGATGTTGTGAAGCCCGTGCAAAAAGAAGATATGCCATTAAGCAAGGTATTTGGATATGTTTTCTTCCCTGCCATTATTACCGGTGCCATTGGTTGGAATATGACCAAGTGGATAGGCCATCCTTTGCTGCACACAATCACCAATGATGCTTTCTTCTTTGCCTGTATCCCTATTGTATTTTTCTACGGAAGACTATACTTTACCGCACACAAGGATGATAAAAAAGGACTCGGGGCTTTGTTCTCATTTTTCATTGTCAGTATTGTTTTTTGGGTTATATACAACCAAAATAGTACCGCCCTTACAATTTGGGCCGACCAATATACCAATCGTTCCATGCCTGAAGCAGGAGTAAAATGGACCAAACCATTTGGTATGTTACAAGTTGTTTCCTCCGATTCTATGACTGTAGAAAAAACAAACAGTCATTTTGTAGATATATTGGATGCAAAAGGTAATACCCAGGAAATAAAGGGAACCGATCTTTATCTTCAAAACCTTCCAAAAGAACAATGGCCCAAGACAGGAGAAAAGCAAAGCCTTATTTCACCGGAATTATACCAATCGGCCAACCCGCTATACATTGTACTGCTAACACCACTGGTACTTGGATTTTTCGGGTTTATGAAACGAAAGAAATTTGAATTAAATACTCCCATGAAAATTGCATGCGGGATGGTAATAGCAGGGTTATCCTCGCTCACCATGTACTTTGCAACTAAAAGCACCAATATTTATGTAGATAAAACAAGCATGGCATGGCTATTGAGCACCTACGGAATATTTTCGGTGGGTGAACTACTCATCAGCCCTATTGGTTTGTCTATGGTCTCTAAATTAGCTCCTGCAAGGCTTACAGCGCTCATGATGGGTGCTTGGTTCCTGATCAACTCCATGGCGGGAAAAATATCAGGATTGATGGGAAGCCTTTGGGATCAATTTGATGATAAAGGAAATTACTTCCTTATTTTGTTTTTCTCAGCATTGGGTTCGGCAGTTATCCTTTTCTTTATGGTTCCCAGGCTTGCCAGAGTAGTAAGGGAAATGACAGGAAGCAACTAATATTTTCGTGGGCTGTGGCGGGCTCGAACCGCCGACCCCTACCTTGTCGAGGTAGTGCTCTAAACCAGCTGAGCTAACAGCCCTTCATATTATTTATCCCTGTCAAGCAGTGCTTCCGTAAGGTCAAGGAGAATATCCTTTTCAGGAGTTTTAATGAAAGTAAGGGATTTTTTTACATTAGAGTAATAGAATTGCATTTGTTTATTCGCATATTCTTCTACCCCTAAATTTTCATATATCTTTTTTATTCTTTGTACTTTTTCTATGGGAGAAATTTTTACATTTCCGATGAATGAATTTAGTTCTATTTTTGTTCTCCCTTTAGCAAGTTCAAGCGCCTTCAGCAGTAAAAATGTTTTCTTGTCCTGTATAATATCTCCGCCATTTTGCTTGCCGGTTTTATCCGGTTTGCCAAATACATCCAACACATCATCTTTAAGTTGAAAAAGCATGCCGAGGCTTTCGCCGGTAACTTTCATTTTATTGCAATCTGCCGCAGATGCCCCTGCAAGTATAGCGCCCATGCCCATGGAAGCAGAAAACAAAGCAGCCGTTTTCATGCTTATCATATTTAAATAATCGGGAATGGTTACCTTGCTTTTTCTTTCATAGTTCATATCAAACTGCTGCCCTTCGCAAACTCTTAATGCAGCATCATTGAATAACCTGAATACAGCAGGCAAGTAGTTGGAAGGAGTTTTATTTAATTCCTGATACGATTTTATCAATAAAGCATCTCCACTGAGAAGCGCCACATTTAAGCTCCATTTTACATGCACTGTAGGCTTACCCCGCCTGAGCGGAGAGTTATCTGTAATATCATCATGAATAAGTGTAAAGTTGTGAAAGAGTTCTATGGCAACAGCAGCAGGAATGGCATCTTTCAATTGCCCTTTGAACATTTTGCAAGCCAACAGCAGTAGTGAAGGGCGCAGATTTTTCCCGGCGAGCGATAGCATATATCGCATAGGGTCATAAAGCTCATGAGGTTCGTCCGGAAGGCTTTTACAGAAAAGATCTATTTCTTTTTTAACCCTTTCCTGTATTGATTCAGGTATATTCACTTATACGGCTTTATAAAATGAACTTTGTATTATTCAAAATCTTTTTTAGCCCTTCCTCCAAGGTTACCGGATCCCTTGAAAGTAATTTCTTCATTCGGGTAAGATCAGGTTTTCTGCGTGTCATATCGCCCTCGGGCAGGGGAGGAAGATTTACAATAGTTGACTTGGACTTAGTGAGTTTAATAATAATGTTGGCAAGGTCAGCTATAGGTATCTCATCATCGCCGCCAATATTTACCACATCATTAATGTACAGGTTATTTTTAAAAGCATTCAGGCAGGCATCTACATTATCATCAATATAGCAAAAAGTGCGGGTTTGCTTACCGTTGCCATATAGTTCTATCGGTTCATTTTTTAATGCTTTAACAATGAATTTTGAAACAACAAAATCTTTTGTCTGACGGGGCCCATACGTATTAAAAAACCTGAAAATAGTATATTCAAGTCCATATTCCTGCTGAAATGCTTTCAAGTAGGATTCACTTGCATTTTTAACAATGGCATAAGGGAGACGGGAATTTAAGGGTGTAGTTTCTTCGTGCTGCGGGAAATGGAAAGACTCCCCATAAACCTCGGAAGAAGAAGAAAAATAGACTCTCTTCACACTGCTGTTTTTAGCCAGGTAAAGCAAGTGTTTTATTCCCGAAAGGTCATTCAGAACTTTTACCGGGTTTTCAAGCGTGCGGTTAACGCCCACTACCGCAGCATAATGAAATATATAATCAAACGGCTGTGCATACATAACACCGGAAATATCCATCCAGTCATTTACATCGCATTTAATAAAACGTACATTCCCGTGTTTCGATTCCGGTATCTTATTAATATGCCCTGTTGCAAGGTCATCCACAATAACTACATAGTTATCCTTGTCGGCAGCCAATTTTTCAGCTACTGAGCTGCCGATAAAGCCGGCGCCGCCTGTTACAAGAATTTTATTCATGATATTTTATATTAGGGGTTTTTTAATCGTTTCTTTCGTTCTGCATATTTGGATACAAAAATACTCACTTCAAACAGTATAAACAAAGGAATTGACACAATTACCTGCGAAGCAACATCGGGCGGGGCAATTAATGCAGCAACAACAAGTATAACCACGGCGGCATGGCGGCGGTACTTTTTAAGAAAAGCAGGTGAAATAATACCAATACTGGTAAGAATATAAGAAAGAACCGGCAGCTCAAATATTACACCTGACCACAATACTAACGTAGTAACCATAGATATGTAAGAGCGTAAATCAAATAAGTTTTGCACGTCCGTTCCGCTCATGTGAAAGCTACTCAGAAAAGTCACTGTCCATGGAACAATAATGTAATAACTGAATGCCGCCCCTATAAGAAACAACAAACTGCTAACAACAACAAATCCTCTTGCCGATTTCAATTCCTTATCCTTTAATGCAGGTTTAATGAATCTCCATAATTCCCAAAGCATATAAGGCATCGTAACAATTAATGCGGCAATAAATGTTCCCCAAATACTCATCATAAGCTGGCCTGCCATAACCGTATTTATGAGCTTTACATCAGGACTGATGGATAAACTTGCACCCAAATGAAATACCCTGGAAAGATGGCGCAGTGCGCGATAGGTAAAAAAGGTCGGCTTAATAGGCCCATACAGTATGGTGCCGAAAATAAAATCGTTGAAAAAAAACATTACCGCAGTAACAACGCAAAGGACCAGAACAATCCTAATAATATGCCACCTTAATGATTCAAGATGGTCAAGAAAAGACATGTTATTTTTAGTTCCAAACAGGTTTTTGAGTCGTTCCAGCATAAAATATGATAATTTTATCCCGCAGAAATGCGGGAAAAATCAATGGACAAAATAACGAAAAAAACCCTTTCAGATGAAGCCTTATTGCTTAGAGTACGCAAATATTGTGCTTTAAGGGAAAGAAGCATCAGGGAAGTGAGCAAAAAACTTTATGAATTAGGTGTGCTGGAGGATAAAGCCTTGTTAGTTATCGAAAAACTCCAGCAAGAAGGTTTTTTGAACGAAAAACGCTACGTATCTGCTTACGCACGTGGGAAGTTCCGGAATAAGAAGTGGGGTAAAAAGAAAATAGAAATGGAGTTGAAAAAGCAAGGCATTGCCAAAGAATTGCTTGAAAAAGGGTTGAACGAAATAGAGAACGTGGATTACCTGAAAGTACTGGATGGTTTACTTTTAAAAAAATGGAAGCTTATAAAGGCTAAACCGGGCAATAGCGATTATTCCGACCATGATCTATTCACCCCCGCTATGCAAAAGCTTATAAACTACGCTATGCAAAAGGGGTTTGAATACGATATTATCGTGGGTAGGGTAAAGAAAATATTCTAGTTATTTTTATTAGAACTTAACCTTAGGTGCAGTGGAAGCAGCTGCGTCAGCTTCAAAATAGGCCCTGTATTGCAACCCAAACATTCCTGCAAATATGTTTGCGGGAAATGTACGGACATGTGTATCAAAATCTTGAGCGGCATCATTAAACCTTTTTCTTGCCACAGTAATACGGTTCTCTGTTCCCTCCAATTGAGCCTGCAAATCCAAAAAACTTTGGTTGGCTTTAAGATCAGGGTATTGTTCAACGGTCACCAGCAATCGTGAAAGAGAAGAACCAACTTGAGCCTGTGCTTGCTGAAGTTGTTGCAAACTTGCAGCATCAGGATGGTCAGCATCAATAGTAACTTTAGTAGCATTTGCCCTTGCGTTAATAACATCTGTAAGGGTAGATTTTTCAAAATTAGCATAGCCTTGTACAGTAGCTACAAGATTAGGTATAAGGTCCATCCTCCTCTGATACTCAGCTTCTACCTGATGCCAATTGGCAGTAACATTCTCATCCTCTGTTACCAATGAGTTATAGGTATTCTTTACCCACATAAAGATAATTAGAAAGAACGCGATTACTGCTATTAGAACGATATATCCCTTTTTCATTTTAGATTTATTTTAAGTGCAAACGTACAAATTTTACCAGTATGGACGGTTATAATCGAAAAAGCCCTTAGAAATTAACCTAAGGGCTCTGAAAATATGTGAATACTGCTATTAAATATCTAACGACAATCCCAATGTAGCCTGGAGAATACCTATTGACATCTTAACACTACTGTTGGATAGTGTCTGGAGGCCGACTATATCATCTGTCCATCCCGGATATTTAACAGCAGAGCCCATATAATTAACACCCAATCCCACTCCCAATAATTCTCCAATCATCATGTATTTAATTTTTAAACCTCCACAATATCCAAACCCGCTTCCATTTTGAAAGGCCTCTATTATGGAAAGGCCGTATTCTTTCACAGTTAAAGTTGGATAATTGCAGGAAACCAACCCTCCTAAAAATTTAGCTTCAATTTTTATCTTTATAAATTTAATTGAAATATAAAAGCCTCCCAAATATTCCATTGATGTATATCCGCCGCTTGACGAAGCAACCCCGCCTGGATCGGTAGTAATGCCCGAATTATTGATAGAATTATTATTTGCCCCATACTGAAACATAATTCCAATAAGCTTGGAATATTTGAATCCCCCATATATGTCATAATGAAAACCGGCATTTGCAGCACCATTGAGAGTGCCAGTGCTGCCATAGTGTGTCGGGGCATAATCAGCGGCAAAATCCCCAATAGGTAAAGACAATCCCGCATTAATTCCAAAAGTAAATTTATTACCTATTAAAGGAATATCATTTACTTGTGCTTTCGCACCAAAACCCATAATTAAAATTGACGCAATTAAGATGCATTTTCTCATAACTTTTGGGGATATGAGAATGTTATTAAATATCTAACGACAATCCCAATGTAGCCTGGAGAATGCCTATTGACATTTTAGGGTTGGTTGAGGTTGTGGAAGGGGGTAATCCGGGCACAGTTTCAGTGTTGGTTCCTTTAAAACTAACATCCGAGCCTAAATAATCCAATCCGAGGCCAATACCAAGCATGCCACCAATCATCATGTATTTAATTTTAGCACCTGCACAATATCCGAATGAACTACCTGTAGAAAAAGAACTCACAACGGATGAAGACACACCCGCAAAGGATGTACTTTCAGTAAGAGTGGGATAATTACTGGAAACCAATCCTCCCAAAAGTTTTGCTTCAATCTTTATCTTTAGTAATGTAATGGACATATAGGGACCTACCAAATAACTGGTCACTGTATACCCTCCACTGGAAGAGTAATTACTGCCTAAATCAGAGGTATTGAAAGAATTCATACTGGCTCCGTATTGTACCATTGCGCCAATCAATTTTGAAAATTTAAATCCTGCATAAGCATCGTAGCAGAAACCCATTTTTGCAAAACCATTCGCATTGCTGCTTGATGAGGAGGTGCTTGTAGAACCATAATCACTGGAAGGGATTGCCAACCCTCCATCAATTCCGAAGGTGAATTTGTTACCTATTAAAGGAAGGTTATTAACTTGTGCTTTTGCTGCAAAAGCCATTATTACTGTGGCTGCAATTAAGATGTATTTTTTCATAACGATTTGATTTTTTAGTTTTACTAATGTATTCTGGTTATTAAGAGCAAATATATAACAATTTTCTAATAATACTTTATGTGCTGTTTAGAGTATACCGGAGGATAAAAGTTTAAAACTAAAACTAAAATTTCTCAAAAACACCCAGCCCGAAAAGGGCAAAATCATATTTAACAGGGTCTTCCATGTCGTATTTTCTTAAATTCATGGTCAGTTCATTTACTGCTTTCCAGTCATCCTGCCGCCTGTCTAGCAAGCCCAATTTACGTGCCACTCTGCCTGAATGAAGATCAAGCGGGCAATAAAGCAGGGAAGGGGGAATGCTTTTCCATAGGCCAAAATCAACACCCTGTCTATCCTTGCGCACCATCCATCGCAAAAACATATTTATCCTTTTGGCGGAGGCATTCTTTTCCACATTAGCTATGTGTTTTGCTGTTCGCCCGCCGGGATTTATTTCGAGGAAAACCTCACGGAAGTAAATAATCCCGTCTTTTATATCTTTTCTACATTTCCCGGAAAACACTTTTTCAAGCCCACCGTGCCGGCGATAAATATTTTGCAATGATTGCATAAAATAAATTACATCCGCATACTGAAATGTCCGATGTGCAAAACCTTCAAAACGCTTCCAATCCTTTTTTCCCGAATTCATAATAAATTGATACGGTTCATTATCCATAAGCTCCATCAGCCTGTCAGCATTCCGGATAATAGTCGGCCTTTGTCCCCAGGCTATAGTAGCCGAAAAGAAGGCTGCAATTTCAATATCTTCTTTCAGATTAAACTTGCGCGGGATACTGATGGGGTCATGCTCAATAAAGGAAGGACGATTATATATCTCGTACTTTTCATCTAAAAAAACTTTCAGGTCTTTTTCAGCTAATCTCATACACCTGCTAAAGCTTGAAAGCTACTGTAAATGTAGAGCCTTCGCCTAATTCCGATTCAACCCTTATATTGATATCGTGAAAATCTGCAATGGTTTTAACCAAGGCCAAACCCAGCCCGTAACTCTCGGTTTCGGCATTATTAAATTTTTTAAAACGATAAAATATAGAATTGAGGTTCTCCGAGGAAATCCCTTTACCGGTATCATGTATATGCACAAGGTATTCATTCTTTTGCTTTTCCGTTGTTACGGTAATAGATCCATTTTGCTTATTATACTTTACGGCATTATTTATTAAATTAAAAAACAACGTAAACAGCAATGAACGGTTAGCCGGTGCAAATATAAAATCATCCTTGGGTAGTACCTCCAGAGTAATATTTTTTTCAACCAGCCTCACCTCAATTTCCGATTTTACTTCATTTAATAATTCCGGGATATCTACTTTATCTTCTTTAGGGGCCTGATTATTTTCTATCTGGGAAATAAGCAATAATGAACGTATTATTTGCTTTAACCTGCCCAAGGTTTTTTGCGATTCTATAATTTTTGCTTCTGCTTCTTCACTCAAATTACCTGCCTCCAGCATGTTTTCGAGGCGTGTTTGCAAAATGGAAACAGGAGTGAGCAATTCGTGCGAAACATTGGCAATAAATTCCTTTTCTATATAAAATGTATTCCGGATTTTACGCATCATATTCCGGATGCTTCGGTCGAGGTAGCGGAAATCGGTTGTATTGGTTCGCACCAGAGTATAGTCAAATTTTTCGGGCGTTTTTATCCCTCTTAACTTTGCCTCGATTTTTTGTAAAGGGCGTAGCAGGTATTTCATCACTGATAAGTCAACAAAAATGGTGAGGAAAATTACGCCCAGCAGAATATACAAGGCTACCTTGCTCAATATAATTCTGAGGTCATTCACATATTGAAGGCTTTCGCCAACTTCAAGCAAATACATTTTGTTATTCGCTTTTAAGGAATGTTTCAGGATACGTGCTTCTACGGTATCACCTTCTATAAGCCTGCGCGCGGTTATAATAGTATCGTTTATCTCCTCATTGATATGCTCCATGGAAACATATTTTTCTTTAAAGATAGTATAGTCGGCATAGGTACTGTCGGCATAGGTACTATCTGATTCTTCCTGGATAAACTGGTTAATACCCATTTTATTCACAAGATGAATAAAATCTGTTTTCATTTTTGCCAACCGCTCATCGGTATGCTGAATAGCAGCCTTATACATCAGGTCGGGCACAAAAACTAGAAAAGCAGCTACTATCAGAATGCGGGTAATTGCATTAATAAGTGTAAGCTTATAATAGAGCTTCATGGAAAAATAGTTAGGTTATATTAAGCCTGTAGCCTATACCCCTTACCGTTTCAATCCATTCCACCGGAGCAAATTGGGTTAATTTTTTTCGGAGGTTTTTTATATGAACGTCCACGTAATTGGAATCATAATCTACTTCCAGTGCGCTGTCCCAAATATGTTCGGTAAGCTGCATACGGGTTATTATGCGGCCCTTATTAATAAGCAGATACTGCAAAATATCAAACTCTTTTTTCGTAAGGTTGATTGATGTTGTATTAAAATGAACTGAACGGTTCGTTAAATCCACTTTGAATCCTCCTACTTCCACAACGTTCTTTTTCAACCCATGTTTTCGGCGTATTATTGCCTGCATGCGCGATGAAAGCTCCAGCAATGAAAAAGGTTTAGCCAGGTAATCATCCGCGCCAAGGTCAAGCCCTTTCACTTTATCATCGGTGCTGCCGCGGGCAGTCAGAATAATAATAGAGGCCTCCTGTCCCGATTCTTTTGCTTCCTTTAATAATTGTATTCCATCTACATCAGGCAAGCCAAGGTCAAGTAAAATAAAATCGTAAGGGTTGACAAATATTTTCTCGGATGCCTCTTTTCCATTATTTGCCACTTCACATACATAGCCTTCTTTTTTTAGGAATTCCTGAACTTCTTTAACGAGGGATTTTTCATCTTCAACAATTAATACATTCATAGTATTTCAATTTGAGGTTATTTCTTTTATTGCAGATATAATTATTGAGCAGGCATGTTTGATTTCTTTTTCCTTTATAATTAGCGGCGGGGCAATTCGCATAGCTGTGGGACAGAACAGAAACCAGTCTACAATTATACCCTTTTTAAGGCATTTATCTATTACTTTTTTGCACAATTCTTCATTATTAAACTCTACCGCAAGCATCAATCCCATTCCTCTGATTTCTTTTATGCGTGAATGTTTAAGCAAAGCCCGGAATATTTTTTCTTTTTTTTCGGCTTTTTGATGCAGCTTTTCTTTTAGCAATATTTCCAAAGCTGCTAATCCGGAAGCACAACAGAGCGGATGCCCGCCAAAGGTTGTAATATGTCCCAGTGGAGGGTTGTCGGAAAGCGTTTGCATGATTTTCCGGTTTGCAGCAAAACCACCCAAAGGCAAGCCTCCCCCCATAGCCTTGCCTATGGTTATAATATCAGGTGTTATTCCATTATGTTCGAATGCAAATAATTTCCCGGTGCGGCCAAAACCGGTTTGTATTTCATCCAGAATAAGAAGAGTCCCTGTCTTTTTACATTGTTTCTCCAAGGCCTTTAAAAATAATCTATCAGGAACTCTTGTTCCACCTTCACCTTGTATTGGTTCAATAATTACACAAGCTGTATTTTTAGAAATGTTTTGTAAAGCGCTACTGTCATTGTATGGTAAAATTTTTATTCCGGGCAACAAGGGCCTGAAGGGAATTTTCAGAGCTTCATCACCCATTACACTCAGCGCCCCGTGTGTTGAACCGTGATATGCTTTTGTGAACGATATAATTTCAGTTCTTCCGGTATACCGCTTGGCAAGTTTAAGCGCCCCTTCTACCGCTTCGCTGCCTGAGTTTACAAAATAAACAGCGTTTAGGGGTTTTGGCAAACAGCCGCAAATTCTTTTGGCAAACTGCACTTGCATTGATTGAATATATTCACCATATACCATTACATGGGTATGCCTGTCAGCCTGCTCTTTAATTGCTTTTATAACCTTTGGATGGCTATGGCCCAAATTACTGACAGCAATGCCTGAAATAAGATCGAGGTATTTTTTCCCTTTACTGTCTTTCAGCCACAATCCCTTTGCACTAACAACTTCCAGCCCAACAGGAGTTTTGCTGGTTTGTGCCAGAAATCCGTAAAAGTCTTGTTTCAGTTTTGCCATTATAAATAAGAAAACGGATTACGCTTTTCCTCTGCCACAAAGATACTTTAAGACGGTTAATATTTAGTATAGTTTGTTTTGTCCCGCTTTTTCGCAGTGTTTCTTGTTGCAAGCCGAAATTTGGCTACTTTTGCCTCGGGTAAGCCTTATACGACCAGCTCCTGCATAACTCCCCCAGGTTCGGAAGAAAGCAAGGGTACCGTGGTTGAGCGGTGCGATATAAGTAGCTTACCCTTTTTTATTTATCAAATGGAGAGGTAACCTTTACTATCTCTATTTCAAATAATAAAGGGGTATACGGTTTAATCGTTTTGTTTCCGGAAGAACCATAGGCCATAGAAGAAGGGAGTAGAAACCGCATTTTTTCACCCTGGTGCATGGTTTCCAAAACTTCAAGCCAGCCTTTTATAAGCTGTGCATTATGCCTGTAAAGAATCTTTACGGTTCCCTTGCTGCCATCGCCCTTGTCCGATTGATCAAACACAGTACCATCAAGATACATTCCGGTATATTTTAATTCCACTGAGTCACCTTCATTAATGGGTGCGCCCGGGGTGCCTGTACGTCGCAAGATATACATGCTATCCACCATGGTGGGCCTAACTTTAACGTTTTTATCGGTCAAATATTTTTTAATGGAATCGGCTTCTGCGCTGTGCATTTTCTTCATATCCGCCCTGCGTTTTTCTATCATGGTATATTGTTCGTCCTTCAACTGTTCAGCAGTTTCAAATCTCACCAGTTTAATATAAAACTTAAGCTCTGAGCCACTTTTAATGAAGGGAGGCAAGGTTTTGCGTTTAAAAATTTTCAGGTAAACAGAATCGGCATTGATAAGAAAACCTGCACTGTCGCCAACTGCCATCATGGCAATACCCTGTTCAAGAGAGCCGTGAAAAGAAGATTTAAGTGTAAGGGGCAGGGTACCGGTAGAATCATTGTGACCACCGGCACGGGAATCAAACAACAAAGAATCGTCATCTCTTTTAAATACAATGCGGATAAAAGCAATATCACCCATAGCGGGTTTTAAACCTTTCTTGTCTTGTTTATAGAAAAGATATTTTACGCCCGTGGCAGGATCGGTTTTATATTCGGGTTTTACTCCGCCGGCAAAACAATTAACCACTGCTAGAATTGTACATACTAACAGCGAAGAAAATTTTACTGAAGCATTCACTGTCAGCTTATTTATTGGACTTAAGTCCAATCAACTCCATATCGAATAACAAAGGGGTGTATGGCAGAATAGGACCATAACCGCGAGATCCATAACCCATTTTTGAGGGTATTAACACTTTCACTTTGTCTCCGCCATTCATTTTTCCCAAAACACTAATCCAGCCCTGTATAACCGGAGAACTTTTAGAGTATACTACTTTGAAGGGTTGAGATCCGGGGTCAAAAACCTTTCCGTCTAAAAACGTACCGCTATACTTCACCGTTAACGAATCCCCGTCCTTTACCTGTGGCCCGGTTCCCTTTGCAGTTTGCAGGTAAAAAATACTGTCAGCATCGGGCTTAACAGCAGTTAAATTATTTTTTTGCAAGTATGCCGTAATATCAGTAAGTTCCTGTCCTTTACGCGCTCCTGCCTGTTCCTCACGCTTTTTTATTTGAGCGTTTCTTTCAGCCATCATATCATCATTCGTCTTAAAGCCCAGCAGTTTAATACTGAATGTGAATATAGTGCTACCGGTAATGTTATGAGGTATTCTTGCGGCCGGAGCACGAAAAGTTTTAATATATAATGAATCTGCATTAATTTTAAACTGAGCGCTGTCACCAACATCCATCATTAAAACACCCTGTTCGAGGCTGCCATTAAATGTTACTTTTAAAGGAATGGAAATAGCGCCAATAGAATCGCCGCCCTGTGCGTGTGTATTAAGATAAACCGTATCCGCATTTCCTGCCGCATTTTTACCTGTCCAAAGCATAATCACGCGGGCAAAATCTTTTACTGCGGAGCTTACAAGAGCCTTTTTATTATGCTTGATAAAGCGGTACTGAACGCCTGTTGAAGCATCCGTTTTAAAAGATTTATCCTGTGCATTTACAATAGTAACCACTGAAACGGCAACTATAAAACATGCAATACCCCGAATGTTTTTCAATGGTTACGATTTTATAAAAACGTCCTGTTTATTTACCGGATTTAACGCTGACTAATTCTATTTCAAATACCATTGGAGTATATGGCTGAATTTGGCCTCTTCCCATTGCTCCATATCCCATAGATGAAGGTATCAATACCTTTACTTTTCCTCCTTCGTTCATTTTGCCAAGAACAGATATCCAACCTTTAATCAATTGCATATTTTTAGAGTATAAAAATTTATAGGTAGGAGATCCCGGGCCTTTATCTGACCTGTCGAAAACGGTTCCGTCCAAAAACATACCTACAGAGCTTATTTCCACTGAATCGCCTTCTTTTACTGCTTTTCCTTTGCCTTTTGTATTTAGCAGATAAAAAATACTGTCAGCGTCAGGCTTGCCTTTAAAATTATTTTTTTGCAGGTAATCCGTAATTGCACCGGGCTCCTGGCCTTTAAAAACTTGAGCTTCCTGCATGCGTTTTTGCATTTCAGCTTGTCTTTCAGCCATCATTTCCTTTTGCGATACAAAACTTACGAGTTTAATATTGAAAGTAAATGTTTTTGTACTTTTAACACAAGGTGGTAACTTATCAGCAGGTACGCGGAAAGTTTTTTCGAACAATGAATCGGCATTAACTTCAAATACAGCGCTGTCGCCTTTGCTCATCATCATAACGCCTTCTTCCAAACAACCGTAAAATGATTTTCTTAATGCAATAGGTAAGGTATGCAATGAGTCGCCATAGCCCTTTAATGATGAATTGCGATAAATACTATCTGCATCGCCTTTGGCATTTTTACCTGTCCATAACATTACTACATGTACAATATCGCCATCAACGGGTTTCTTCCCTGTATCAGCATGGTTGATAAAACGATACTGAACACCGGTGGCTTCATCGGTTTTAAAACTACCTGAACCTCCGCAGGAGGTTAATAATGCTGCAGCAGCAAATGCAAATAAAATTGTTGTCCTTGTTCTCATTGGAACTTTATTGTTTAGTTATTTTTTAGAGCCGTTTTTATGTTTACCTTGTTGCTTCCAATACCAAAATATCTGTCGGGAGAAACAACGCCCGTGGATGACTCTTTTTATCCAAAAGCGGAGTGCGAAGGTATAATAATTTTTGCAACCTCACCATTTCCCGTTTTTTCTGCCGCTTTATTTATCAATACTTCCTATATATGAGGCAATTATATACGACCTATTGATTATTCCAATCTTCCTTTTCAGGAATTACATAAAATTCATCTAAATCAATTGAAAAGTCGGCAGGATTGGATTTGTCGATTATCATCGTTTTCCACACTGTTCCGGGTGTGATGGTTGTATAGGTGCTGTCTCTTACGTCAGACATAACTTTTATGGGCATGTTGAATCCTTTTACAACACTATCCCAGCGGTAGGTAAGTACGGTTGCGCCTCCCTGGGCTTTTAATTTATATTCAAATATGGGCGGGTTAGCCCGGCGTAAATATTGATTGAAGAAAGGGGTGTAATCTTTACCTGCCAATTTATTGATGTATGCTATTACCTCTTTGGTATTGGTGCTTGAATATTTAAATTTAGCTTGAAGTCCATGCAGAATAGCAAAAAATAGGGAGTCGTTGTTTATCACATGCCGAAAGGTTTGAAACATCCAGGTGCCTTTAAAATACATATCATCATCGTCTGTAGTGCCCTGAAAGTTTACATTATATGGCCCGATTACAGGGTACTTATTGCTGATTCTTTTTTGTTCTTTATGTAAGTATTTTATTGCCGTTTTATAGTTCTGAGTGCATTCTATATAAAGGGCTTCGGCGTATGTGGTGAAAGATTCATGCAGCCACATATCAGCCGCATCGGAACAACTTAAATTATTACCCCACCATTCGTGTCCGCTTTCGTGAATGATAATAAAATCGAAACCGAACGGGTTATTAACATACCGGTTACCATACGCCACACAACTTTGATGCTCCATTCCCCAATAGGTGGTCTCCACTAATTTATAACCGTCTTTATAAAAAGGATATTTGCCAAAAAACTTTTCATAACAAGCCAGCATGGGCTTTACCTGCTCAAAATGAGTACGGGCTTTTTGTTCATTATACCGCAATACATAATAATCCAGCGTGAGTGTGTCTTTTCCATTCAGGTAGCAATCTGAAATGTGGGCATAATCGGCTATGTTTAGCGTGACATCATAATTAATAATAGGTACCGAAACAAACCAGGTAAAACGCGTATATCCGTTGTTTAAATCTTTTTGTAAACGAAGCCGCCCGTTGCTGACACACATCAGCCCGGTAGGGACATCAAATGTCATGCGCATGCTATCCGGCTTATTGGAAAGATGATCTTTACAGGGCCACCAAAGGGAAGCTCCTGTGCCTTCGCAGGCCACATCTATCCAAGGTTTACCAAGCGAATCCTTATCCCAGACAAAGCCACCATCCCAAGGTGGTTTTTTCGCAATTTGTGGTTTGCCGTGGTAATAAAACTTAATAGAATCCTTTTTCCCTTGCTGTTCAATGGATGTATATTTTATAAAAACTGCATTGCTATCACGATTGTATTTGAGTTGGTGTTTGCCATGCACGATACTGTCAATAGACATATTTTTAAATAGATCAACCTGCATGCGGGAAAATGGTTTCATTACTTTAAAGCATATTACATTATAACCTGCAATCGACTTTTCATCGGGATTAATTTTAAGATGCAAGTCATAGAAATAAACCTGGTAACACAATCGCGCAGGCATAAGTTTTCCCCTCAAAGTATCGGCATGGGTAAATGCAGGGTATTGTTGTGCATAACATCCTCCGGAAATTAATAGTGCCAGAAAAGTTTTAAAATACCGTTTTGCCATTATACAAATATTGGCAAAAATAATGTAATCAGGGCTTAGGTAAGAATGCAAAATTTGAAATAAAAAAGGGAGTCATTTGACTCCCTCTACAAAAACACGCATTCACACTAAATGAACTATTTAATTACAATTAATTTTTTGGTTATAGTGCTGGAATTACTGGAATTCATCTTAATAAAATAGATACCATTCGATATATCTTCATTATTGATGTTAATGGTATGTTGCCCTGCAATCTGATTGCCATTTGCAAGTTCTTTTAATTCCCGTCCTGCAATATCATACAAACCCACATTAACAGATTGTTCTGCCTGTAGATAGTAGCTTACAGTTGCTTCGGTAGACATTGGATTTGGATAAACCAAAAGATGGTAATTCTCGGATGTAATATTTTCAACACCCACAGTTCCATCTAAATTCACATTGTCTATGTAGCAATTATTACTATAGGAACCGGAAACATATTTAAAACGAAAGCGAACATTCGATTGGTCACTAGCCGGAGCGGGCACCGAAAAACTCGCATGGCTCCAATCGGATGGAGATGAGGGTGTGTAAGGGCCTGTATAATAACCTGCATTAGTCAAATTAGTGCCTATCAAGTAACCTATGCGAGACCACCTTTGTCCACAAGTTAAGGAATAGTCCACCTCCAGACTGTCTATAATAGCTGTTGGGCTAGTTGCCTCTGAAGCGCAAGAATAATCGAAGCTGAATTTCATTGCCGTGGTAGTACTAAGGTCTATGGCAGGGGTTATAGCAGTCCAAACTGCATAAGGGCCGACCGGCGGAACTGTTACCAATGGTGGGGAATATTCATAGTTATATATGGCATGTTGCCAGGAATTTAGCATAAGCGAGCCACTACCCGTTGATGCAGCTGCATTGGTATACTGCCAGCTAACACCATCATTAAACTCATTATAAAATAGCCATTCATCATTCACTTCCGTAGGATTTTCAAAACCTTCGGAATATGTTCCACTATAGCTTGTCCATGCCGGGCTTACATATATATAGTTATATTGAGTTTCGGTAGTGCCTCCAACACTATCTGAAGCTGTTAATGAAACGGTTTGTGCATAAGGGCTATTAAAAGTAACAACCGGGTTTTGCAAAGTTGAAGAACTGATAGTTGCTCCTGTAAAAGTCCAATTCCAAGCGGTAGGTGTTACATTTCCGGAGTTATCAAAAAAATCAACATTTTGTCCCTGGCAAATAAAACAAGTATTCGCATAAAAATCAGCTTGTGGTATACACTCCGAAGGGGGTTCTGTTGCAAGCCCGGGTTTATATACCCCTGTTGCAATCAGGTTAGCCGTATCCCATAAACGGTCACGGTATGCTACATCACTGTTTAAAGTAGTCCATACTCTTTCTTGTTGGTCCTGGGTAAACATCATGGAACATTCAGAATAATCCATAAAATTCTGAAAGTTTTCTGTAACTATATGATATTGTATTTGCAGAGGACTGAAAGATATGGTATCTCTGGCCGTAGTGTCGCAAATTTCGGCATACACGGTATCTGCTAATGTAGCAGGTCCTGTTTGAGTATTACCTCCACCCGTGGGGCAATAACTATAGAATCCTTTTGTAAAGGGAGTGTCTTGAACAGCATCGTCTCCACATGGAACTGGTGGATTAGTGGCATATGTATATGGCCCTGATACCCCGGCTGCATTAACTAATCCAAAGGGATGTTCGAGATTCATAACATGGCCTATTTCATGTGAAAGACATCGGCAAAACTGCCCCGGAGTACCTCCTAAACCTCCATTTGTAAGAGCGGTACCTATATTACCAATACAAAAATTTGCAATAAGCACGCCGTCAACAGTCCATAAGTTATATAAAGGAATTTCAAAGGGTAAATAAGCGTACCCCAATGTAGTTCCGCCTGTAACTGCACCAGAAGCAATTGATTTACAAACCCATACATTCAAATATTTGCTGGGATTCCATGCGTTTAATTTAGAATTATCATCAGCCTGTTCCGTAAGATTTGTTTTAATGCGGTCTATTCCGTTTGTGCAATTTCCGTTGGGGTCTAACTGTGCCAATCGAAATTGTACCTGCATGTTTCCTTCTATAGCTTTAAAATGTGCTGTAACTGCCTCGCCTGTGTCAGGATTAGTGTGCCCCCAGTCTTCATTTAATATTTTCATTTCACTCATAATTTGGGCGTCCGAAATATTCTCGGGCCCATCTTCTTCCAATATATGAAACACGATTGGAATAATATAAATAGTAGGCGCATTCGCTTGAGGATTATGAGTCCCGTGGGCTTTAGCAGCTGCCTTTTGTGCTCTCAGCTTTTGTATAGCATTCTGTGTCGCTTCCTCACTTTTAATATATTGTTGCATAAAGTCAGGGTGCTCAGCCATTAATTTTTGTGTGATTATATCGTTTCCGCAAAAGATATGCGGTAGCATAGGCTGTGTTTGCCCTGTTACCAAACTAAATGGCAAACTTGTAATCAATATTGTGATTGCAAGTAAATAAAGGGAAGTGTGTTTTTTCATGATTTCTCTTATTATTTATTACTACTATTTTGTCAAAAGTCAATTCTCATTAAAAAAGAAGAGAAACCCCGTTACCAGCGGGGTTTCCTAACATACCAATTTCATACCTATCATCATGTATCACACTTAATAAGAAACCCTGTTACCAGCAAGGTTTCTACTGCATTAAAAATCACTTCTATCATCATGTACCGCTTTAAGATTATACGAGTAACTATTGAAATACATCAATAGAAACAATATGCGCTCCCGGAAGCACATTATTGTGCACCGAAAACATTTCTATCCAATTAGGACTAGATTAGCAAGTAGGCGGATGCCAGATGCTATTGGAAATTTGTAAGGGATGTTGCTGAATAGCAACAATAGGCTCAAATAGCCCGGTAAAAGCGAAAAGATTTATTTTAAATTCAGATGGAGGAGTAAAATCCTTTTGAAATGCTGACATAATATCTTCGGCGGATTTAGCACCTTTATTGGACTGGTCGGGATGAAACAGCTCGCTTTCAAAATGATGGAACGCTGTTACTAATTCGGTTTCAGGATCATCTACATAAGCATTAATACTATAGGTGTTTCCTGATTTTTGAATGCTAACCAAATCATACATCTGATTGTTGAAAGAAAACTCTTTATTTTCTTCTGTCCATTTCAAGGAATTATAATCGGAGGCAGAAAGTGCTATTTTTTTAATATTACTTTTTTCAACCATACACTCTTTCGCTTGATCTTTTGTATAGATAATACCCAAAGAATACATTATGCGGTATCCGGCAACGTAGTGAAACATCGCAAACAGCATGACTATCGCCACTGCACGAATATGTACCGAATATCTTGATTTTACTGACATCTTTACTTTTTACAAATCCCGGTTGAGATTACAAATATAGAAATACTTTAGATATAAAGAACAAATTTTCAGCATATTAATCATCATTATTCTTTTAAAGAAAATAGAAGGAACCCTGTTACCGGCAGGGTTCCTAAACTAAACATACCAAATCACAATCTATCTTCATGAACCGCTTTACGATTTAAAATCAATAGGGATGATCATTTTTATACTCACATTCCTACCCATATTATATACCCCTACTCTTGCAGGATTGGTTGTATAATTTGCCGGGTAATATTTAAACCGGCTCATATAATCCATATAAGGCGTATTCATCAAATTATTGCAAATAATGTAGAGTTGGCAAAATTCATGGCCGTTGCTCTTTAAAATGTGCCCGCCCAATCCAGCATTATACAATGTATATCCTGCTTCGGCTGATGTGCTGGCAGCATATTCAGCCGGTGTAGAAGTAGAGCTTAATCCGGTATATGTAGCCGTTTGCAGATAAACATCATTTTGTTGAGCCACATTCATAAAACCAAACCGTATATAAGCATCCTTCATAAACTTGGCAATTTTACCTATATGAATAATTATATCTCCTGTTATGCGCATTGGGGGCACAAAAGGCAAATATTTAACGGAATCGGCAACGCCCTGCAATCCGCCTGTAACATAACTTACAGTAGAGTTAAGCTCCAGCCATTTAAGCCCCGAAGGATGAATGTCGAGCGACATTTCACCGCCTTCCATTTGCGCATTGCCATTTACATATTTAAACACCGGTGCATTGGGAAATAAGGTACCTCCTACGCTTAGCAAATTGCTGGTGGAATCTCTGTTTGTAAATCCTTCTGCCTGCAAAACAGAAAAGGGTAACTTACTGAGTAATCCCTGTGCATAAATAAAGTTGCTGATGGTATTCACAAACCCATCCACTTCAAAATTTACATCCTTTGAATTTATTCCGAAAGCAACATCCTCTTCCACATTTGTTTCCGGTTTAATATTATTATCGCCAATTTCATAAACCACGGTACCGTCATGCACGCCATCTGCTCCGCATTCATTTACATTGGGAGCTCTCCAGCCTTGGGCTATATTGGCTTTCATATAAACTGCATGAGTGAAATCGTACGTTCCTCCAAAACTTCCCGACATACCGCTAAAGTGGCTGGTGAATGCATTAAATTCGGGCAATGAACCATAGGTACCTGCCGGCACCGGCACTTGCGGTGCATTGGGTAAGGTATCAACCGAGCCTGCGTCCCCGGTAAACGTTCTCATATCATACCGAAGCCCGCCACTCAGATTGAGCCTTCCTATTTTTTGGCTGGCAATGGCAAATCCTCCAACCGATGTATAATTATAATTAGGAATAAGCTGAACAGTACCGAGACTCTGAGAAATTTGATAGACGCCGTTCCCTCCCACCGAGAAATTAAATCCACCGATTGCAGGAGCTACATAACGCACATCGTAGGTCGCAGCATTAGAGTAATAATAAATATCGGGAATATTAGGATTGGTTGGATCATTCGCTTCCTGGCGTTGGTTTTTCTGGTAGGAGAATATGGCTTTTATCTGCCCACTGCCCACCGCAAGGCTATTATCCCAAACCAGCTTATAATGTTGTATGCGTTGATCAATAACAAAAGGGGTGTAGCTTTGTTGCTCTTGAGCAGTTGGCTCTACATACGTAAAAGGGAAAGGAGGAGTTGGTGTCAGGTTGGGATAGTATACTGCCCTTAGCTGGTTGCCCGCCGAATCTCTGGTACCATCTACAATTCCGGTATGCATGTCAAAATAGCTGGCATGGAATTGTGAATAGCCCCACTTTTTATGTATGCCAATAGTTCCATCTGTATTTAAATCACTGAACTGCGTATTCAAAGCATAGCCATCATAAGGATCCTGATAGGCATGTGCCATAATATTATCAACACGGGCGCTCCAGGAAATTCCGTTCATGGAGGTTCCGCCTAATTGAGCCATGTTATTTATCAATCCATTATTGGTTTGATAATTAAATAAAACTTTCCCTTGCATTTGCCCTGCGGGAAGAGGTTCTTCCGGTATAAGGTTTAATACGCCGGAAATGGCGTCAGAACCATACGCCAGCGAACCGGGGCCTTTCAATATTTCATACCGGTCTACTGCATCGGGGTCAGCTTCTATCCCAAATTCATCAAACCAAGGCTGGTCAACTTGTTCTACACCATCATTAATAGTTAGTACGCGGTTATACCCCAATCCTCTAATCATTGGCTTGGCAATACTTTGTCCGTCTGTCATAGCAGAAACTCCCGGAGTGGCAGCTATGGCATCAATTACATTCGTGGAAGAGTGTTCATTCAGGTATTCATTCGTTACATCGGTTGTTGGTTGAGGATTATGTTGTGCTTCCGATGCCTTGGAGTTACCGGTAATAACTACTTCGTCTTCCTGGAATTCAGATTCAACAAGCGTAAAATCCTTGGTAACGGTTCCTTCAATTTTTATTCGTTCACTTACCACCTTGTATCCTAAAATATGCACTTCTACAACAAAAACGCCTTTTGGGAGATTGTTAAGTAAATAAACCCCATCGGCATTGGTTTGAGCAGCCACTTTAAGGTCGGGAACATAAACCACGGCTCCGGGCAACGTAGTTTTTCCGTCGGCATCGGTTACTTTTCCGGTTAATTGATTAGTTGCATCCGGCGCATTTTGTGCAAACGCTGGAACAGAGAAAATCAGGGCAATGGCAAAAGAGAATAGTTTTAAGTATTTCATGGTAGTTGACTTGTTTTGGTTAAAATGTTAGGCCTATTGAATAAATCAATAGATAAATGCATGCGCTCCAAACCCTGCAATTTTTGCAAGATTAAGAACAAGAATCAGTCCGCCTATGCGGAAAGATTAACACACGGCCGGCGGATGCCAGATAGATTTGTAAACTTGTAAGGGATGTCCGCCCAGGCAGACAATAATGGGCTTATTAAGCCCTTTAGAAGCAAAAATATTTATGGTGAACTCAGAACCAGGGGTACAATCTTTTTGGAAAGATGACATTATCTCTTGAGCAGATTTTGTTCCTTTTGCAGTTTGGTCAGGTTGAAATAATTCCTTTTCGTAATTGTGTAAAGATGCTACCCATCCGGTTTCGGTCTTATCGCTATATACTGTTACAACATAACCTTCATTCGTCTTCTGTATGCTTATAATGTCATACATTTCATTGTCAAAAGAAAACTCCTTGCCTTTTTCAGTCCATTTTAAAGAATTATACTCGGCAGTAGAAAGAGCAAGTTTTTGGCTATTGCTATTTTTCTTAACCATGCATTCCTTTGCTTCATCTTTGGCATAAAGAATACCCAGGGAATATACAAAACGATAGCCCAGCATATAATGAAACATGGCAAATAGCATAACAATTGCCATTGCACGAATATATAAAGGAAACCTTGTTTTTGCTAACATATCAAATGCAAATCTATAAAGTTTTTGAATGAACAAGCAAAAAAAGCTGTTTTTTTAGCTTAAAAAATGAAACGACGGCTTAATTTCCTTTTATAGAGTACTGGAAACTTTCCATAATCGGGTTGGCGAGAAGCTTTTTACAAGCTGCTTCCACTATTGTCTTGGCCTTTTCTTCGGCATCGGCTTCCACTTCCAAGGTAATGTGCTTACCAATGCGAACGTTTTCAAATTCAGGCATTCCCATATTCTTTAATACGGTGGTTACCGCCCTTCCCTGTGGGTCAAGCAGTGCTTTTAGTGGCATTACATCTATTTCGGCTATGAATTTCATGATCTTTAAATTGGGTTGCTAAATTAAGCTAAATACTAAACTCCACGTAATGAATTTTTGAACCTATGCCAAGAAACAGTTTTTCATAATAGGTCTGAATTTCGGTAAGCAGTGCAAAACGTTCTTCCCCTAAAGTTTGCAAATCGGAATAAACATTGCCCGAAAAGCACAGTAATGAATACTGGTGTTCTTTTACCTCTTCCAAAGCATATTCGTATAAATCCGGGTTGTCCGTTTTTAGATGAATAATGGAACCTGCATTAGCAATATTACGATAGCGTTTAATAAAAGGGGGCGCAACAAGCCTCTTTTGTGCCTTCCCCGGATAGGGGTCAGGAAAGGGTATCCATATCTCACTCACTTCGCCGGGCGCAAAATAGGTCTCGACAAAATCAATACGGTTGCGGATAAAAGCCACATTTCCCAAATTCTCTGCCAGGGCAGCCTTAGCGCCTTTCCAAAGACGGGCTCCTTTAATATCCATTCCAATAAAATTTCGTTGAGGAAAACGCCTGGCAAGCTCCACCGTATACTCGCCTCTGCCGCAGCCCAACTCAAGGGTAATGGGATTATTATTTTTAAAGTAATCGGCTTTCCATTTGCCTTTTAAGGGAAATACTACTCCATCTTCAGGGAATAAATGTGTTTGAATAACATTCGGGAATCCGGCTACTTCGGCAAATTTTTTAAGCTTCCTGTGGCCCACGGCAGTTTATTTTTGGGCTTTGCCAAGATGTAAAAGCATATCGGTGGTCATAGTATCAAGCGCATATTGATGCTTCCAACCCCAATGCTTGCGGGCTTCACTATCGTCAATAGATTGTGGCCAACTATCAGCTATCGCCTGCCTTGGATCCGCTTTGTAGGTTATTTCAAAATCAGGAATATGCTTTTTAATTTCAGCCGAAATTTCTTTGGGTGAAAAACTGATGGCAGCCAGGTTATAACTGGAACGTATCTTCACTTTCTCTGCATCCACTTGCATAATTCCTATGGTAGCTTTAAGTGCATCGGGCATATACATCATAGGCAGAATAGTATCACTGCTTAAAAAACATTCATACTTTCCTTTTGCCAATGCTTCGTGGTAAATATCTACTGCGTAATCAGTTGTTCCGCCACCGGGAGGCGACTTATAACTGATAAGCCCCGGATAACGCAGGCTTCTTACATCGGCCCCGTAACGGCGAAAATAATATTCGCACCAGCGCTCACCGGCTTGCTTGCTAATGCCATATACTGTACTCGGCTCCATAACCGTATATTGCGGAGTATTTACTTTAGGTGTATTGGGGCCAAAAACAGCAATAGAACTGGGCCAAAAAAGTTTGCTGACAACCTTCTCGCGCATCAGCTCAAGAACATTTAAAAGCCCCACCATATTGAGCTGCCATCCTTTCTCCGGATATTTTTCTGCGGTGGCAGATAATAAAGCGGCAAGCAGGTAAACTTCTTTAACAGCATGTTTTTTTACAACAGCAGCAATGGCTGCAGCATCCATGACATCCAACACTTCAAATGTGCAGGGCGAAGAAGCATCGGGCTTAATATCCGATGCAACAATAGTATCGTTTCCGTATATCTTACAAAGCTCTTCAACAAGCTCTTTGCCAATTTGTCCGCCGGCCCCTATTACAAGTATTTTGTCTTTCATAAATTCCTTTTTCAGAAGATGGGCGAAAATAATAAAAAATGCACACTATTTTCTTGTGTTTAGCTTTAGGAGAAAAATAATGGCTGACTACTCTTCTTTTGACAAACATAAATAAAAATGCCAGCAGACCATTAATCTGCTGGCATTTTTCTGCTAAAGATGAAAAATCTATTAATTCGTTAATATCATCTTTTTAGTCCCTACTTCTTGATTATTTACTATTAGGGTATAAAGATACATACCGGGCTTCAGATCACCTCCATTAATAGTTAATGTTCCATTTCCAAATGAATTTATTGCATTCGTTTTAATTAAAACTCCTTCCATGTTTAAAATCAAAATAGAGGCACTTGTAGCATCAGTTGGAATAAAATACTGAATACTTGTTTGTTGATTAAATGGATTTGGAACATTTTGATAAAGTAGCGCCTGACCACTTAGCATAGATTGATTATTATTTACACCATTCGTATTATTGGGATTTTGCCCTTGAGTTTCAGATTGATTTAAATTACAACAACTATCCAACCTATTTTGCAAATCCGATACTTTCTTATCCTCTTGTTTAATAGCCTCAATTAACAAGCCGACTAAATTTTGGTATTCAATTGCCTTTAATCCACCTTTATCAGTATGTACAACTTCAGGAACAACCCTTTCAACTTCCTGGGCAATCAACCCCATTTGTAGTCCTGAAGGGAGTGGGCTTTTGGTATTTGTATCTTCTGTTTTTTGATCATTGTATGTAAACGTTACACCACGTAGCTTCAATACTTTACTTAATGCACCTGGTATAGTTTTTACATTCTCCTTTAAACCAGAATCACTATATATCCATAAGCTTCTAGTAAAAGTCCAACCATAAACAAACATAACTCCTGGAGAGAGATTTACAATCTCATTACCCTGAACTGTAAACCCTATATTGTCTTGAGCAGGATGATATATGCCACATTGATCATTATACCAAAATGTATAGTCCGGTATTAATCTATTAGAATAACCATTCCCACCCCGAATATATGCGCATGAATTAGAAAGACCTGTAATAGTAGGGAAAATAGCACTACCTACAACTTGCAGGGTAGCTTGAATAGGTGGACCTACAACACTACCAACTGTGGCGGCGCCCCTGCTATCTACATATAATTGAGCCTTGGCTATACTCGTGATAGCAAGAATAATGAAAATAGAACTACATATTTTTTTTGTATTCATTGAGATTAGTTATTAAAGGTTAAATTTCAATATTAATATAATTTAAATTTAGAATATCATTGGCAACCCTTACACTCTGGAATTGTGTAACAGCCTGTTTCTATTAAACCAAATACCGCTCCTTTAGGAACCGTAAAAGGCCCCTTAATAGTAAAGCCACTTTGGGCCCTGAAGTATTTCACATCTGTATTCAGTAAAGAAATTGGAGTACCCGTACCGAAGGTTATAGTATTTTTTACTGCATAATTAAAACTTAATATGTTGGCATAAGAATTAAATACAGTATTCGTATTGCAATCTTCATTTACATAATACGAATGGACATATTGAACATACATATATCCTGGAAATTGATCCCTTGTAACACTAACATTTGGCTCCAACCCAAGCTCAAGAAATATATACATGGGAGAAGCAGGGATAGTAATATTTGGGGAACTTAAATGCACCATCCGAAATGGAGCTCCGTCAAAATACCAAATAATATGGTCAGGTAACCATTCAAATGAATATACATGATAGTTTGTGCTTAAATTAGCACTTGGAACATATTGTTGGTAATCGTCAACAGAAGAACCATAGCATTGCCCAATCCATGTATTCGTAGAATAGTTAATTAATGGAGAGGTCCTGCCTGGAGAATTATTAGAAGTTGTGCTTAAAATCTCACAATCTAACTCCTTATGCACATTAGGCGTAGCAGTACATTCGTAAAGCCAAAAAGCATCATTATAATCCGCTCCATAACAGGGTAATTCCATTTTTGCTTCATAATACCCATAGGTGTATTCCGATTTAGTTAACATTTGGCCTGAAGTAATAGATGTAGGGCAGTAGCTGTAAGGTATAGCATCAGCTTTCAGTTGTAGCTGATTAGGCCCACTGGTTGTAACCATGGTGCTCTCATCGCCATAATAATATGGAGGACTGTTAGTAAGACTATAACACCACCCATCTGCAATATTCCATTGAGATAGATTTGCAAAATTATCTGAAAATTGTAACGAACTAATATTCCAGTTTTGATCATAATAGCCAACTCCAGAACCCACTGGAGTTTGACCTATTGAACATATGCAGGGGAAAATGAACAAAAAGATAAAGTATATATTTTTTTTATTATTCATCATATATAATTTAGAAATAAATTACATCGCAATATTATATATATTATTTTACGTTCAGTTTATTAAGATGGGAATAATATTCACAATTTATTAACAGCATCCAGATGTCATGAGCTTTATTTTATCGTTCTATTATTTTTATCCTTTATATTATGTGATTTCAGAACAAGAATGCGGTTTCGAGAAGATACCTTATCTAATCTTATAGATATTCTTTCATTCATTATTCTACCGTAATATTTACCTATGCTACTAGCCGAAGGTGAAAAATTACAATTAACTCTAAAGATTCGTAGTATATCATTTCTCTTCTTGCTCAAGAAGAATAACATTCCAGTATAAATAATACGCTCAAAAAAAATAGTACATTTGTGTGCTTTAAAAAACATCTATGGATACTGCCACCACTGAACCCGAAAACAAAAAACCCGAAAAAGAGGATCGCCGCAACCGATTCCTGATCATCATTATTATTGTACTACTGCTGCTCATTGGCATACTGGGCTGGCAATATTGGACTGTGCATGAAACAGTAATTGAAAAAATTAAAATTGTAGAGGTTGATAAATATAAAACAGACAGCCTTACGAATGACCTTATAGGCCTGCAGGCACAATACGCAACCTTAAAAACAAACAACAAGGATATCCAGGCCCAGGTGGACAGCAAAAAGGATACAATTACCATGCTGATGCAACAGGCGGCTAAATACAGGAACGATCCATATATAATAGCCCAGCTTAAAAAAGAAACCGCCACGCTCCGTACTATTATGCAGGGTTTTGTTCATACTATTGATTCCTTAAATACACTGAATCAGAAGTTGACTGTTGAAAGAAATGTTGCCGTTAAATCCCTGGATCAGGAAAAGCAAAATACCAGCCAGCTTAAAAAAGAAAAAGGAGAGCTGCAGGACAAAATAGTTCAAGGCTCTTTGCTTCAGGCATCAGCTGTCACTGCACAGGGAATATTTTTGCGGTTTGGCAAAAAAGAGGTCACAACCGAAAAAGCCCGTAAAGCGGAAAAACTAAAAGTACAATTTTCAATTGCAGCTAACCGTATTGCGCAAAGCGGAAATAAAACCCTTTATATCCGGGTTATTTCTCCCGATGCCAAAGAACTTTCTAAAACTGCCGATGAAGCCAGCATCTTTAGCTTTGAAGGAACAAAAGGCTTTTATTCAGGCACGGAGACGATAGATTATACCAATCAGGAAATGAGTCTTTCTGTTAATTGTGAAAGCAATATTGGATTTATTGCGGGAAAATATATTATTAAAATATATGCCGACGGGGCGGAAATAGGCGAGACTACATTATCCTTAAAATAACCCAATATGGCTCAACCCAATAAACCAAAAGCCAAGCAAAATATAAATGTTGCGGGGAAAAAACCTCCGGTTTATTCCGCTCAAAAAAAGGAACCTTCTACACTTTTCAGCAGTTTAAATAATTGGGCGGAGAAAAACTCAAAAGTGCTGTTAATACTCATCTTCGGCCTGAGCATATTATTTTCTTTTTTACTTTTTAATGCACGCATGGATGTAGGCGGAGATGATTCCTTATATATCATGGACGCTTATAATTTTATTCATAAAAGTGCATTCCCTTCTCTTGTTGGCCCGGGGTATCCTTTAATACTTAGTATTTTCATTCCCCTTGTCGGCACAAAAATTATTTTTTATAAATCCCTTTCACTTATCTTCAATTTCATTTCATTGCTATTTCTCTACAAGGCATTTAAGGGAAGGGTGCCTTCCTTCATACTTTATTCCGTGCTGCTTTTAACCGCCGTTAATTCATATATATTAACCTTTGCAAGCCTTACTTATATTGAAGCCTTCTTTATGGCTTTGCAATACATATTATTCTACTATTTTTTCAAGCTGCAAGATTTTCTGGAACTCCATAATAATGCATCTATTAAAGATTCATGGCGGGCCTGGGTACCTGTCGGATTATTTATTTTTCTGCTGGCATTAACACGAAACGTTGGTATTGCATTCCTTGGCGGGTTAATGCTATATTTCATCATCCGCAGGCAATTCAAGTATGTTCTGTATGTAGTGGGCGCATTTCTTGTTTTTGAAATTCCGGTTACATTAATTGAGAAAACTTTCTGGCACACGGGAGCCATCCAATGGGAAACACAGTCGAATACTTTGTTTTTAAAAGACCCGTATAATCATGCCCTGGGAAGAGAGGATTTGAATGGGTTCATCAGGCGTTTTTTTGAAAACAGCGACCTGTATATCTCCAAACGCATATACCAGATTCTCGGTTTTCGGGCGGAGAATGAAACTGAGACCTATTCAGGACTGACGTTCTTCACCATTCTGCTTTTGCTTTTTGCCATGTACCGTTCTTTTAAATCAAAAAATTGGTATTTGTTCGCTGCCGGGCTTTATGTAATAAGCATGGCAGGCGTTACATTTGTAGCGGTGCAAACCCGTTGGGACCAACCGCGGCTCATCATGATTTATGTTCCTATTTTGCTCCTGTTATTTTTATATGCATTATATGATATATGCAAAAAAGCCCCCTGGGGATTACAGCTGTTAGTAGCCTTGCTGGTGCCGGTCATTTTCATTTCTGAATTTAGCTCCACCGAAAAAAAAGCAAAAGAAAACATACCAATACTGAGTAAAAACCTTCATGGCGATATTTTTTATGGATTCACCCCCGATTGGGCAAACTACCTCAAATTAAGCCAATGGTGCGAGAGCCTTCCAAAGGATTCCCTGGTAGCTTGCAGAAAAGGCGCCATGTCTTTTATTTATGCAAATGGCCGTGAATTTTATGGTGTTTATAGCGTTGACAGCATCCATCAAACGAATGCTGATTCGGTAATTGCTTTGTTTAAAAGAAACCATGTGAGATATATTCTTTTGGCAAAACTTCGGCTTAATCCGCTTGAAGCAGACGGGCAGATCATAAATACCATGAACAGGCTTATTTCTCCGGTAGCCCGGAAATATCCGGAAAAATTAAAATTCATTAAGCAGGAAGGCACTTCAGAAGAAGCCCAGCTTTACGAGATACTATATTAAAAAGCAAATATTATAACCAATGAAAATAGCTGTAGTAGGTGCCACCGGTTTAGTAGGCAGAACCATGCTAAAAGTTTTGGAAGAACATAATTTTCCGGTAGACTCCATTATTCCGGTAGCCTCTGAAAAATCAGTAGGAATGGAAGTATCCTATAAAGGAAAGAAATACCCGGTTATTTCTATGGCAGATGCTGTGAAAGCCAAACCTGACATTGCTTTATTTTCTGCGGGCGGAAGTGTATCGCTGGAATGGGCGCCAAAATTTGCAGAAGCGGGTACAACCGTAATTGATAACTCTTCGGCCTGGAGAATGGATAAAACCAAAAAACTTATCGTTCCGGAAGTGAATGCCCATGTGCTTACTCCCGCCGATAAAATAATTGCAAACCCCAACTGCTCAACCATTCAAATGGTGGTGGCGTTAAACCCATTGCATGAAAAGTATAAAATAAAGCGCGTAGTTGTTTCTACTTATCAGTCCGTATCGGGCACCGGGCATAAAGGCGTATCGCAAATGATGGATGAGCGCGTAGGCAAAAGCGGCACACGGGCTTATCCGCATGATATTGATATGAATGTAATTCCTCATATAGATGTGTTTCTTGAAAATGATTACACCAAAGAGGAAATGAAAATGGTGAATGAAACCAAAAAAATAATGGGCGACGAAAACATTCGCCTTACAGCTACCACTGTTCGTGTGCCGGTAAAAGGCGGGCATTCCGAAGCGGTGAACGTGGAATTTGAAAAAGATTTTAAAATAGAGGATGTGAAGAACATCCTAAAGCAAAGCAAGGGTATTATACTGGTTGATGAACCTACTAAAAATAGTTACCCCATGCCAAAGGATGCCGAAGGGAAAGATGAAGTTTTTGTAGGCCGCATACGCAGAGATGAATCTCAGCCCAACACATTAAACATGTGGATTGTGGCAGACAACCTCCGAAAAGGCGCCGCAACCAATGCCGTTCAAATTGCCGAATACCTGGTAGAAAAAGCCCTTGTAGGAAATAAATCTCCTAAAGTTGTTTCTTAGTGAGCGGTTGTATTTGGTGCAGTAGTACTTGGCGCACCTGATGTACCATTCGCCGGTTTCACCTCGTCCTTTTTATCTTCCGTTTTTGTTTTGTCAACCGGTACCGGAGGAGGCGTTACTTTCTTCACATCAGGAGTTCCAACTACTTTTCCGTCTGAATATTTGGTAGTGGTAAGTTGGGTAAAATCATCGCTGTATTCTTTCCAAGTACCGATTTTCTTTCCGTCAGAATAGGAACCTTCCACTTGCACCCTGCCATCTTCGGCATACGATTTCCATTCTCCAATTTCCTTGCCGTCTTTATACTTTCCTATTTTACGGGGCTTACCGCTTTCAAAAAATTCGTTGTAATCTCCGTCATAGTTGTTATTCTTGTGGGTCCCTTCATTCAGCTTATTTCCATTCTCGTAATAACTTTCAAAATGCC
>Ga0206873_1016_pt1 | contig 56587 bp, 59 predicted proteins | sample Alteio_BWOrgCont_11_FD_152631 | JGI IMG/M metagenome (GOLD analysis project Ga0206873, IMG submission 152631) | Enriched cells from forest soil in Barre Woods Harvard Forest LTER site, Petersham, Massachusetts, United States -... | ecosystem: Environmental > Terrestrial > Soil > Temperate forest >...
ACTGGCATCGGCACGGTACTCGCCGACGATCCACTGCTCAATTGCCGCCTGACCGGACTCGAAGACCGCTCACCCGTACGCGTGTTGTTCGACCGTAAAAACCGCCTACCCAAAGATTCACAATTGGCAAAAACGTCGAATGATATTCCGTTATGGATTATGCAATCACCCTTACCGGAAGCGATGCAAGAGCTCGCGCAAAAAGGCATCACCCGCCTGCTCGTCGAAGCGGGGCAACAGCTGTCCACCGCTTTCCTGCACAGCGGATTGGTGGATCGCATTTATTGGTTTCGCGCGCCGCTTGTGATAGGAGACGAAGGCTTGGCGGCATTCAGCGAAGCCCTGCCCACGCAATGGAAACAAATAGAGCGCCGCTTCCTCGGCATCGATAACCTAGAGATATACGAATGTTCACCGGCATCATAAACCATATCGGCACGATTACCGCAGCCAAGCAGCAGGGCGATTTGCGCCTGCGCTTCGCCTGCGAATTTTCCGATCTCGCACTCGGCGAATCGGTGGCCGTAAACGGCGTGTGTTTGACAGTAGTCACCACAGACACAAAATCCTTCGCCGCCGACCTTTCCGGCGAAACGCTTTCGCGCACCACACCGCGCTGGCAGGTCGGACAAAAGGTCAATCTCGAGCGCGCGCTCAAATTTGGCGATCCGCTAAGCGGTCATATGGTCTCGGGCCATGTCGATGGCATCGCTACATTGCAAGAGATTGAATTAAATGGCGATTCTCACATACTGGCCCTCGATGCCCCCGCCGAACTCGCCCGTTTCATCGCCGAAAAAGGCTCGGTTACGCTCGATGGCATTTCGCTCACGGTAAATAAGGTGGAAAACCGCCGCTTTTGGGTTAATATCATCCCTCACACTTGGAACGTCACGACCCTGCATGAACGCCAACCCGGCGACGTGCTGAATCTCGAAATCGACCCAATCGCGCGTTACGCGGAAAGATTGCTGCAGAAATAATATGAACAATAGAAATACCGGACGAGCGAAGCGAGGACTAGCACCATTGAGGTGCGCAGCATGCGCGGCGCTTGAGCGCAATTTATAATTCTATGAATAACCTCTCCCCTATCGACGCCATTATCGAAGAAGCCAAAAGCGGCCAGATGTTCATCCTCGTCGATGATGAAACGCGCGAGAACGAAGGCGACCTCGTCATCCCGGCGCAATTCGCGACGCCTGAGGCAGTCAACTTCATGGCCAAGCACGGACGCGGCCTGATCTGTCTCGCCCTCACACGCGAACGCGTATCGCAACTCGACCTCAACCTGATGTCGCGCGACAATAATTCGCGCCACCAGACGGCTTTCACCGTATCCATCGAAGCGCGCGAGGGGGTGACCACCGGCATCTCTGCCGCCGACCGTGCCCATACGATTCAGGTTGCCATCGACCCATCGAAAACCGCACGTGATATCGCCTCTCCAGGCCATATATTCCCATTGGTCGCCAAAGACGGCGGTGTGCTCGTACGTGCCGGCCATACTGAAGCGGCAGTGGATGTCGCACGCCTCGCAGGCCTGAATCCGTCCGGCGTCATCTGCGAAATCATGAACGATGACGGCACGATGGCGCGCCTGCCCGACCTCATCACCTTCGCGCAAAAACATAATCTCAAAATCGCCACCATCGCCGATCTGATTTCCTACCGCAGGCGTAGCGAAAAGCTGGTAAAGCGCGTCATCGAAAGCGATTTCGAAAGCCGTCACGGCGGTAATTTCCGCATGATTATCTACACCGCCACGCACGAATACGCCGAACATATTGTGCTCATAAAGGGCGATATCACCGCTACATCGCCGGTACATGTGCGCATGCATTCCTTCAATTTATTGCAAGACACGCTGGGGGAAACCAGCGGCGGCCTGTTACAAGCCGCCATGCAGCAGATCGCGCGCCACGGCAGTGGCGTCATCGTGCTGATCCGCGAACCGGTTAAAACCGCCGTGTCCGACCGCATCCGCCTGCAGCGCGGCGAAAAACCGCATTCGCCGATGGATTTGCGCGATTACGGCATTGGCGCGCAGATCCTGCTCGACCTCGGCGTGCGCGACATGGTATTGCTCTCCAATTCCAAACGCGCCGTGATTGGCCTGGAAGGATACGGACTCACCATCAGCGGCTATCAGAGCATCGAGATTTTATGACGCATATATTGATCGTTTCATCGCCTTATTATGCCGATATCACCGCCGAGCTGGTGAAGGGTGCGGCCGCAACCCTTACTCGCGAAGGTGCGACCTTTGAACAAATCGACGTACCCGGCGCGTTCGAAATTCCCGCCGCCATCCGCTTCGCCATGAACAACAAAAAATTCGACGGCTTCATCGCCCTCGGCTGCGTCATTCGCGGCGAAACTACGCATTACGATTACGTCTGCGGCGAAAGCGCGCGCGGGCTGATGGATTTGTCGCTGCAGCATGGTGCCGCCATCGGCTACGGCATATTGACCGTAGAAAACGAAGAACAGGCGCATGCGCGCGCGAACGCCGCGCAAGGCAATAAAGGTCACGACGCTGCCACCGCTTGCTTACGCATGATCGAACTGAAACGCACCTTCGACGTTACTACCTGAGGAATAACATTCATGGCTGAAGCCGAAAAAAAACCCGCCAATAACCCATCCCTGCAGAAAAAAACAGGGGCACGCATGGCCGCCGTGCAATGCCTCTATACAGCAGGATTCGGCGAGGAGAAAAACACCCCGGCGCAAGCCGTCGCGCGTTTGAAAAAGCAGTTAGAAGGCAACCGCGAGGAACAAAAACTGCAAACCGGCATGGCGCTCGAGCCCAATTACAAATTGCTGGAACGGTTGCTCGAAGGGGTGCATGCGAATATCGATGAGATCGATAAACGCATGGACAGTGTCTTAAGCGCCGAATGGAAACGCGAGCGCATGAGCCCGCTGCTAATCGCCATTTTACAATGCGCGATTTACGAAATGTTTTTCGACAAAGAAATCCATCCCAAAATCGTTATCGACGAATATACTCGCATGACGCGCAGCTTTTTCGCCGAGCCGGAAGTGAATTTTGTGCACGGCGCACTCAGCAAACTCGCGGAGATTTATGCATGAGTTCGAGATCATAGAATCCATTTTCCGCCCGCTGACTCGCGGGTTCGAGGGCGCTCTCGATTTAACCGACGATGCCGCCCTCGTGAGCGTTCCGCCGGGCCATGAACTTGTCGTCACCAAAGATGCCATTAGCCAAGGCGTACATTTTATCGGCGATGAAGACCCCGCGCTCATCGCGCAAAAACTCCTGCGCGTGAATCTATCCGACCTCGCCGCCATGGGCGCAACGCCGCTTTGCTACTTACTCGCCCTCTTCCTGCCGGACGGCGACGAAACATGGCTCAGGCGCTTTGCCGAAGGTTTGCGCATAGATCAGGAAACTTTTCGCATCCATCTCGCCGGTGGAGATACGGTGTCTACCAAAGGCACTCCCGGATTTTCCCTCACCGTGCTTGGCACCATTCCCGCCGGTAAAGCGCTCAGGCGCAATGCCGCACAAAAAGGCGATATTATTTATGTGTCGGGTACGCTTGGCGACAGCGCATTAGGATTGGCTGCATTGCAAGCGGGTACGAATGAACCCTTCCTGATCGACCGCTACCTGCTTCCGCAGCCGCGCGTAACGCTCGGACAGACGCTCCTCGGCAGCGCGCATGCCTGCATGGATATTTCCGACGGGCTGACACAGGATTTAGGCCATATCTGCAAAGCATCGAATGTCGGTGCGACTCTATATCGCGACAAACTGCCACTCTCTCCCGCTGCCAAAAAACATCCGCAAGCGCTGGACGCCGCGCTTTCCGGCGGCGATGATTATGAACTGCTCTTCACCGCTCCGGCGGATCAAACCTCCGCCATCGGATTGCTCGCCGCCGAACTGCAATTACCACTCACCGCGATTGGCGAAATCACTGAGGGCAATATGGTAAAGTTGGTGGATGAAAATGGAAAGCCGCTAGAAATAAAACACGAAGGCTTCCAGCATTTCTAAGCTTCTACAGCCAGCCGCCCCAGCTGCATGTGCCGATACGACAATGCCTCACCAATATGCTGCTGGCTGACCGTTTCGCTCTGGTCGAGATCGGCGATGGTGCGCGCAACGCGCAACACGCGCGTATAACCGCGCATCGATAAACGCAATTTTTCCGTAGCGTCTTCCAGCAGTTTTTTGCCCGCCTCATCGGGCGTCACCAACTGGCGCAACGCTTCGCCCGACAATTCAGCATTGATACGAAACGGCAATTCCATCCGCGTAAAGCGCGCCTTCTGTGCATCGCGCGCGCTAGCGACACGTTCAGCAATCTGCGCACTCGGCTCACCGGCAGCTCGCGTTAGCATGTCAAGCGTCGCCACTTCCGGCACATCGATCGCCATATCGAAACGATCGAACAGCGGACCGGAAATTTTCGACTGGTATTCACCGGCGCAACGCGGCGCTTTATTGCACGCCCGCGACGGATCGCCGAGATAGCCGCAGCGGCACGGATTCATCGCCGCCACCAGCTGGAAACGCGCCGGATAGGTCACATGCGCCTGCGCCCTCGCTACGCTGATCTTACCCGATTCGAGCGGCTGGCGTAGCGATTCGAGCACGGCACGCGGAAACTCCGGCAATTCATCGAGAAATAAAACGCCGTGATGCGCAAGTGATATCTCGCCCGGCAGCGCGCGTTTTCCGCCGCCAACCATGGCGGCCATCGACGCTGAATGATGTGGCTCGCGAAACGGCCTGCGGCTGCTTAAGCGTCCACCTTCCAGTTTTCCGGCGATACTCGCCACCATGCTGGCTTCCAGAATTTCACTCGCATCGAGCGGTGGCAATAGGCCCGGCAGGCATGAAGCCAGCATCGATTTTCCTGCGCCCGGCGGCCCCAGCATAAGCAGATTATGCCCGCCCGCCGCCGCCACTTCGAGCGCGCGCCGCGCCGTTTGCTGGCCGCGGATTTCGCGCATATCAGTGAAGCGCACCTGATCGCTGCGCATTTCGCATTCCGGACGCGACAAAACTTGTGTACCTTTGAAATGGTTGATCAGCGCGAGCAGCGATGACGGCGCGAGAATCGATTCCAGCCCCGACCAAGCCGCCTCGCCGCCTGATTGTTGCGGGCAGATAAGCCCCATCTCTTCCGTCAGCGCATGAATCGCCGCAGGCAATACGCCATTCACTGGCAGCAACCCACCATCGAGCGACAATTCTCCGAGCGTGACATAGGATTCCAGTTCATCCTGCGGTAGCACGCCCATGCTGATGAGCAAGCCGATGGCAATCGGCAGATCGAAATGGCTGCCTTCTTTAAGTATATCCGCAGGCGCGAGATTGACGATGATGCGCTTGGCCGGAAGCGCGAGGCCGAGCGAATGGATCGCCGCGCGCACGCGCTCCTTCGATTCGCCCACCGCCTTGTCCGGCAGGCCGACAATGGCAAACGTCGGTAGCCCACCCACCACCTGCACCTGTACGTCGATGGACGTGACGTCAATGCCTTCAAATGCGACGGTGCGGACGTGAGCTACCATGGATTTATGCTCCGCATAAATAGATGACTCGATGACCGGATGACCAGATGACTAAGCGATCTCTGCCTTCTAATTTTAGTTATCCAATAATCTAGTAATCCAGTCATCCTAATATATCCCGGCATTTTTTAGCAGCTTACATGTCTCCGCCAGCGGCAACCCAACAACGTTGGAATAGGAGCCGCCAATCCATGGGATAAACGCCTCGGCGAGGCCTTGTATGGCATAACCGCCCGCTTTGCCGTGCCATTCTCCGGATACGATATAAGTAGCTATTTCCTGCTCGGTGAGACGGTTTAAACGCACATGCGTAATCACCAGTTTGCTATGCGATTTTCCGCCGGCGGCCACGCATACGGCGGTATACACGCGGTGGCGGCGACCCGAGAGCAAACCCAGGCATTCCCGTGCGATTTTTTCATCTTCGGCTTTGGGCAATATGCGCCGTCCGGCGGCAACGACCGTATCGGCAGCGAGTACGATTGCATCAGGATATTTCGCGGCAATAGCAGCCGCTTTTTGTGCAGCAATGCGCGCGGCATAAATCGGCGGGAGTTCTGCCTTTAGCGGCGTTTCATCGAGATCGGCAGGAATGATATCGGTAGGTGTAATGCCGACCTGTTTGAGCAATGCAAGACGGCGCGGAGAAGCAGAGGCGAGGATGAACTGGATTGCCACTTCGCTTACGCTCCTCGTTAGAACAGGATTATTTCTCTCTGAACTTAATGCGGCCCTTGGTCAGATCGTACGGCGTCATTTCGACGATGACCTTGTCACCGATGAGCACGCGGATGCGGTTCTTGCGCATGCGGCCCGACGTGTGAGCGATTACCATGTGTCCGTTTTCAAGCTTCACGCGGAAGGTTGCGTTGGGCAGCAACTCGGTGACGATGCCGGGGAATTCAAGTAGTTCTTCTTTAGCCATAAAACCAAGGTTTTGGGTGTTTAGGTGTTAGGTTTTAGCACGAAATTGGAAAACTCCAATACAAATTTGGCCTTTTACTTGATGTGGAGCACGCAAATCAGCGTAAAAAGACGCCGCGCCGTGGGGAAATCGACCTTAATGCGGCCATTCAGCACCGTTTGCAAGGCTTCCGCGCCTTCATTATGGATGCCACGGCGGCCCATATCGATGGCTTCCAGCTTGCACGCGGTCACCGTTCCGAGTGCTTCGTAATAGCTTTCGCAGATCATGAAATAATCGCGCACAACGCCACGCAGCGATTGTAACGGCAGAACCGCCTTGGCTTTACTGTCCTGCTCCGACGTAATATCGAATACCAACCGCCCCTCGGCGATGCTCAGATGCACCTCATACGGGCCGCCGCTCATGCAGTGCGGCTGGAACATATTTTCATCCAGCAGATCGGCGATCGCCACGCTTTTTTCGTGCTCGACTTCCTTGGAACGCGTTTTAATCGTGCTTTCGTCGAGCGTGATTTTGACAATGCGCTCGGTCACCTGTCCTCCGAAGCCTTGGCGTAGGAGGATGGTTTTTTGCGGATGGAAACGGACAATCCGTGCGCGTCCAAACCCTCCGTTTGCGCCAGCACTTCGGCATATTCGCCAATTTTAGCGAGCGCATCCGGCGTGCACCCGATCAGCGATGTGCGCTTTAAAAAATCGAACACCGAAAGCCCGGAGGAAAACCGCGCTGTGCGCGACGTCGGCAATACGTGCGACGGACCGGCGACATAATCGCCGATGGCCTCAGGCGTGTAGCGGCCAAGGAAAATCGCGCCGGCATGCGCAATAATAGACAGCAGCGATTCCGGATTTTCGACCGCCAGTTCCAAATGCTCCGGCGCAATCGTATTGGAAATAGCGCAGGCCTGTTCCATATTTTCAACGAGTATGACCGCACCAAACCGTTGCCACGATTTTTCCGCAATCTCACGGCGCGGCAAAGTTTTTAACATCTCTTCAATCTGCGCGCACACCGCGTCGGCAAATTTCCCGTCATCTGTAATCAATACCGATTGCGCCAACACATCATGCTCGGCCTGCGACAATAAATCGGCAGCGATCCACGCCGGATTGTTTTTATTATCGGCGATCACCAGAATTTCCGATGGCCCCGCAATCATATCGATACCAACTTTACCGAAGACCTGACGTTTCGCTTCCGCCACATAGGCATTGCCGGGACCGACAATTTTATCGACCGGCAAAATCGTTTCGGTTCCGTAAACGAGCGCGGCCACCGCCTGAGCACCGCCGATTTTATAAATCTCATCGACCCCGGCCACATGCGCCGCCGCCAGCAATGCCGGATTCAGTTTTCCGTCCGGCGCCGGCACCATAATTACTAGCCGCCCCACACCTGCGACCTTCGCAGGCATAGCATTCATCAGCACCGAACTCGGGTACGACGCGGTACCGCCGGGCACATATAACCCCACCGATTCAAGCGCTGTCCAGCGATGGCCAAGGCGCACGCCTTCGGCATCAGTATAATCCAGATCCTGCGGCAGTTGCTTTTCGCTATAACTGTAAATGCGCGCAGCAGCAGCCTTGAGCGAACGCATCAATTCCGGCGAGCATAAACTCAAAGCATGGGCAATTTCCTGCGGCGTGACAAGGATAGTTGCAGCTGTCGCCTCGAAGCGATCGAATTTTTGCGTAAGCGCCAGCAAAGCCTTATTACCGCCATTCTTCACCTGCGCGATAATATCCGCGACGACAGAGCTGACCTGCTGCTCACCCGATTCGCGCATGGTAAGAAACTGCTTGAACGCAAGCGTGAAATCCGGCTGGCGGATATCGAGCTTAAGCGGCATATCCGCTCCTTTTGTCATTCCTGCGGAGGCAGGAATCCTGTAGATACGACAGGGTCCCTGTTTTCGCAGGGACGACAAGAAAAATATTATCCATTGACCGCCCCGCGGAATTTTTCGATCAGTGCATTCATCTCGGCGCTGCGCGTTTTAAACGCAGCGCGATTAACAATCAGGCGCGAGGAAATCTCGGCAATGGTGGTCACCTCGCGCAGCCCGTTGGCCTTCAGCGTTTTGCCGCTGCTGACCAGATCGACGATGCGACCGGCAAGTCCCAGTTTGGGTGCAATTTCCATCGCTCCGCCCAGCTTGATGCATTCTGCCTGGATACCTTTTTCAGCGAAATATTTGCGTGTAACATGCGGGTATTTCGTCGCCACGCGCAAGTGGCTGAGGCGCGCCAGATCTTCTTTTTCGGAAATATCCACCGGCTCGGCGACGCACAAACGGCAATGCCCGATATTCAGGTTCAGCGGCGCATATAAATCACTGTAATCGAATTCCATCAACACGTCGGAACCACATACGCCCATCTGCGCCGCGCCGAACGCCACGAACGTCGCCACATCGAAACTGCGCACGCGGATCAAGCTAATGTCGGACCCCTCGCAGGTAAATTGCAACTGGCGTTCACCGTCGTCAAAAAATGCGCGCTCGGGCCGGATGCCGACCTTTTGAAAAAGTGGCGCTAATTCTTCGAGGATGCGCCCCTTAGGGACGGCGATGACAAGCCCGGAACTCATCAGGCCGCCTCAGCTTTGACGGTTTTGCGCGAGCCGATACGTTCGATATTCGCGCCACATCCGGCAAGCTTTTCCTCTAATCTCTCATAGCCGCGATCGAGGTGATAGACGCGGTGAATAAGCGTTTCGCCTTTGGCTGCAAGCGCCGCAATGACGAGCGACACGGACGCGCGCAAATCGGTTGCCATGACTTCGGCACCGTGCAATTCTGCGACGCCACGAATCAGCGCTGAGGAGCCGTGCAGCACGATATTCGCGCCCATGCGCATCAGTTCCGGCACATGCATATAGCGGTTTTCGAAAATCGTTTCCGTGATCATCGACGCGCCTTTGGAAACCGAAAGCAGCGCCATCATTTGCGCCTGCATGTCGGTCGGGAAACCGGGATAGGGCTGCGTCATGATATCGATGCCGCCGATACGGTCGCCTAGGCATTTCACACGAAGCCCGCGCGGCGTTTCGGTAATGGCGACACCCGCTTCTTCGAATTTTTCGATGACCGATTGCAGCATGTCGGCGCGCGCGCCCAGCAGCTCGACGTCACCGCCGGTAATCGCTGCAGCGGCGGCAAACGACCCGGCCTCGATACGGTCGGCGATCACCGAGTAATTGCAGCCGTGCAATCGTTCCACACCTGTAATGGTAATGGTATCAGTGCCGATGCCCTCGATCTGCGCGCCCATCGCTTGCAGGCAATGCGCCAGATCGCACACTTCCGGTTCGCGCGCAGCGTTATACAGCACGGTTTTACCCTCGGCGATGCTGGCCGCCATCAGGATATTTTCCGTCGCGCCGACTGATACTTTTTCGAAACGAATCTGCGCGCCTTGCAACCGGCCAGCAATTTTGGCGTGGATATAACCGTCGCGCAAATCGATCTCGGCGCCCATCAGTTCGAGTGCCTTCAAATGCAGATCGATCGGCCGCGTACCGATAGCACAACCGCCCGGCAGCGATACTTTCGCCGCGCCGAAACGCGCCAGCAGCGGCCCTAAAACCAAAACGGACGCACGCATGGTGCGCACCACTTCATACGGCGCGGTCAGGTTATGAATATTCGATGCATCGAGCGAAAGCACACGACCAAAACCCATTCCGTGGGTGGAACGTTTTCCGTCGCCGTCCATCGAAAGCGATACGCCATGCTGCGCCAACAAATTCGCCATGGTGATGATATCGGCGAGATACGGCATGTTCGACAGCGTCAGTTTTTCATCGGTCAGCAACGCCGCCGCCATCAGCGGCAGCGCCGCATTCTTGGCCCCGCTGATAGGGATCGTTCCAACGAGCCGCTTCCCGCCTATGATGCGAATTTTATCCATGGACATTTACGCTACTTTTTCAATCCTCGGCAGCGTCACACCTTTTTGCCCCTGATATTTTCCTTTGCGGTCGCCGTACGACACTTCGCAGACGGATTCGCCTTTCAAAAACAGGAATTGGCAGGCGCCTTCGTTGGCGTAAATTTTGGCGGGTAGCGGCGTGGTGTTGGAAAATTCGAGCGTGACGTGCCCTTCCCATTCCGGTTCCAGCGGCGTGACATTCACGATAATGCCGCAGCGCGCATAGGTCGATTTACCGACGCAGATAACCAGCACGTCACGCGGAATGCGGAAATATTCGACCGTGCGGGCCAGCGCGAAACTATTGGGCGGAATCACGCAGACCGGTCCCTGACGATCGACAAAACCGTTGCTGGCGAAGGATTTCGGATCGACGGTGGCGGAATCGATATTGGTGAAAATCTTGAATTCGTCGGACACGCGCGCGTCATAGCCGTACGACGACACGCCGTAAGAAATCACGCCCTCGCGCGTCAGACCCTCGACGAACGGCTCGATCATTCCTTTTTTCGCCTGTTCGCGAATCCAGCTATCCGGCATAATTCCCATGAGATTCTCCCTAATTATTATTTGGTGTTAACTGTTTTATCGGCGACCCGTCTAAAAATCAAAGGGAAAGAGGCCCGCATCGCAAGGTATTTGCCTTTCTTGCGGGTTTGCGCTAACCTGAGCGTATTCCCAACCTAAAATAGAGTTTATGAAACAAATTCATAGTGTTAAAGCATTTTTCCTGATCGCCGGGGCTGGTATTCTCATGCTAACCATCGGTTGTTCACCCAAAATCGACAATGGCGGCTATGTCCGCGAGGGCGAAATTAAAGACCTGATCGTGGTTGGCCAGTCCACTAAAGATGAGGTGAAAAGCAAGCTCGGCTCGCCCTCCGCACAATCGAGTTTTGGCGATGATTCCTGGTATTATGTGACGTCGCGCAAAGAGACGGTGGCGTTCCTGCGGCCTGAAATCGTGGATCAGAATGTCGCGCGGATTGAATTTAACAATGCCGGTATTGTCAGCAAAATCGATACCTACACCAAAAACGACAGCGAAGATTTCGCCATCGCCAAACGCACGACGCCGACCGAAGGCCATACGATGGGATTCTTCGAGCAGGTGCTGGGCAACGTTGGGCGCTTTAATGCGCCGGGCGGCGATAACAGCGTCGCCGCAGGCCGTAAACCAGGCAGTTAATTACTTTGGTTCGCTTACGTGAAGCACTTCATACTCCAGATGCGAATCGCTGGAGGGCCGGACGGCGTTGGCTTTATCTTTCCACAGACTAAAATGCAGTATCTCCCAGCGGTCGGCATCGAGCGCGACAAGATGCATATAGAGGTTCGGATTTTTTAGCAACTCGTCCTGCTGCGTTTTTTCGCGCTTCAAATAATAATCGAGCTTTTCTTCCGGCGGGATAATATCGACTTCGCGCTGCGCGAAACCCGGTGTCAACGTGCGGTTGCCATAGGCCATATGCACGACGAACCAGCTACGCACGCGATGACGGGTGAATGTTTCGATCACACCCTTGAATAAATCGTCGAGCAGGAATTCTTTAGCTTCGGTGACGTCTTTCCACACGTAAAACGGCGCATACACCTTGTCGGCATCGTTATATAAAAAGGATTTATGCACAAGGCCGTCATGATCGTCGAACAGCTTTTTGCGCGCGTTGACCCGCGTACGGATCAACGCGCCATCGTAATTATCCGGCAGTTGTATCGAATATTGCATCGCCAACATGGCGGGCCCGCTCGTTTTTGTGTGACAGGAGCGGGATTTTTAAGGGTTTGCGCGGCTAAAGCAAGCGAAAATACCGGCTAAACCTTACTGGGAATGAATTTCAGCGCCACACCGTTGTTGCAATAGCGCAGTCCTGTGGGTTTCGGACCGTCTTCGAAGACATGGCCCTGATGGCCGCCGCAGCGGGCGCAGTGATACTCGGTGCGTGGCGCGATGATTTTATAATCACTTTTGGTTTCAACATGGCCGGGGATCGCGTCGAAGAAACTAGGCCAGCCGGTGCCGCTATTGAATTTAAATTTCGACGGAAATAATTCGAGTCCGCACCCGGCGCAGGCAAATATGCCATCATGGTGCTCGTCATTGAGCGGACTGGTGAAAGCGCGTTCGGTGCCTTCATGCCGTAACACTTCATACGCCTGCGGGTCGAGGCGTTTTTTCCATTCGTCGTCACTAAGATTCAGGTGTTCCACCGTATCGTTTGCCATAGCCTTACCTATCTTCCACATGTTTGACATTACCACTGCGCTCGCTCCCGCCAGCGCGCATTGCAAAAAACGCCGCCGATCCATTAACGCCTCCGTTTTTTAGTAAGAAAATGATCGACAGATAATTTCCCCGGCCCACAAAAAAGAATCACACCGAGCAGCATCGCCCAGTACGCATGTTCGATATTGCTATCATAGGTGAAATTAATCACGGCAGTCATCGCCAGCAGCGGCAGGCAGGCCAGCCTTGATGCCAGCCCCAGCGTCAGCAATACCGGGCAGCATAATTCAAACGTCGTACCGAAAATGGCGGCGACCAGCGGCGGCAGGCCGGGAACGGGAAATTCGTTGGTAAACAAATAGATGGTATTGCTCCAGTCGGAAATTTTTACCAGGCCGGAAACCCAAAACACATGCGCCATCCACAAGCGGATGATCAGCAGCATGACCGGGCTTAATCCATTGAGGAGAAATAAAAATCCGCTATAAAGTTTGAAAAACGCCGGCATGGTGCATCCTTATGTGGGTTGCAGAGTATACTGTCACCTTTGTACCCCGGCATAAACCAAAAAATGGTTATGTAACTATTTTAAAAATAGTGTAGGACTACATCGTCGAGTGTGGAGAAAATTCTGCAACCGATCAACAATAAATCATCACTTATTAGGGAGACTACTTATGAATAAGATGCTTCTTTCCGCCGCCCTCGCAGGCATTTTCACCGCGGGTATCGCCACCGCTCAGGCCGATGCCACTGCCCCGGCAAAAGTAAAATGCTACGGTATTGCCAAAGCCGGCAAGAACGATTGCAAAGCCGCTAACGGTTCGCACTCCTGCCAGGGTCATGCCACCAAAGACAACGATGCGAACGATTTCAACCTCGTTGCCGATAAGGCCGCCTGCACTGCAGCCAAGGGCAACACCGACGCTCCCAAGAGCTAAGTTGTAAATAATGACAGGATGGAAGCCCGCCAAGCAATTGGCGGGCTTTTTTCTCACATGAACACTCTTGGATTTCCCACACTCGGTTTCGGACTCGGCCTTCGCGCACCGCATTACGATGCGATACTTGATGAGCGCCCGGGAACCGTTGACTGGTTTGAAATTATTTCTGAGAATTTTCTTGAAGCGCACGGCGGCTATTGGGATTTCCTCGCCGACCTCCGCGCCGATTATCCCATCGTCATGCATGGCGTGTCGATGTCGATTGGTTCGACCGATCCGCTCAATGTCGACTATCTGAAAAAACTCAAAGCATTGGCCGATTTCCTGCAGGCACCCTGGGTTTCCGATCATCTATGCTGGACCGGCACGCAGGGAAAAAACGCCCATGATTTATTGCCTGTACCGTATACCGAAGAATCGCTCGCACATATCGTTGAACGCATAAAACGCGTGCAGGACGCGCTTGGGCGACGCATCCTTTTAGAAAATCCTTCGACCTATCTTGAATTCACCGACTCCTCCATCCCCGAATGGGAATTCCTCGTACGCATGGCAGAAAGCGCCGATTGCGGCCTGCTGCTCGACGTCAACAACGTCTATGTCAGCGCCTTCAATCACCATTACGACGCCAAAAAATATATCGATGCTTTGCCGTCCGACCGCATCGTGCAAATCCACCTCGCCGGACATAAAAATTACGGCACGCACATCATCGACACGCATGACAGCCACGTCATCGACGAGGTGTGGAAGCTATACGCCTACACACTCGAAACCAAAGGCCTCGCCAGCACCATGATCGAATGGGATGACCACATCCCCGAATTCCCCGTGCTGCTGGCCGAACTCGATAAAGCCCGCGACATTGCACATGCAAAAAGGGACGCCGCATGAGCGCGCTTACCTCATTGCTGGAGCGTTTCCACAGCGCCATCCTCGATAACGAATCTGCACCGTTATTACCTGACATCCGGCCGCACCCGCATCTCACCCCGGCGCAACAAATGGCCATCTATAGCGATGGCTACCGCACACGCCTGACGCAGGCCATCCGCAGCGATTATCCCGCATTACTCGCGCTCATCGGCGATGAGGCTTTTGCTGCATTAGCTCTGAAATACATCGAAAAAAATCCCCCGCACGGCTTCAACCTCGACCGCTATCCGCACGGATTTTCTGCTTTTGTGCGCGAGTATTCGGACGATGCGTTCGTCGCCGATCTCGCCGCCTTGGAAGATACCATCGCGCAGGTATTCATGTTGCCGGACAGCGCCGCGCTCACACCCGCCGCATTATCGGGAATCACCCCCGAATCTTTCGGCGATACGGTACTAAAACTTCGCGCGGCTTCGCAATTACTGGCGCTGGATTACCCCGCCGATCTCTATCGCGAAAACCCTACGCCGCAAAAGCAGCCAGCAGAGAAAATCTATCTCTTTCTTATCCGCCACGATAACGAGGTCAAACGCCACCGTATCGCATTCGCTGAATTCCTGATATTATCGGCGTTGCAGCGCGGAATGAATGTGGGTACCGCGCTGGAATCGATAGCAGAAAAATACCCGCAACTCGTGCCCGAAATCGCACAGCATATGCAAGCATGGTTTGGCAGCTGGACGCATAACGGATTTTTTGAGGAACTGTCATGAAACGCATACTCGCTTGCATTCTTTTACTGATATGGCCCGGAGGTGCCGACGCTATGGATTCAACCACGTCAACGCAAAGCGCGATTTTCGCCGGCGGATGTTTCTGGTGCATGCAGGCTGAATTCGAGGGCACCGAAGGCGTCGTGTCCGTCACCTCGGGCTACACCGGCGGCAGCGTCGCAAACCCCACCTATGAGCAGGTGTCGAGCGGCACCACGGGACACGCCGAAGCCATCGAAGTCGTCTACGATCCCGCCAAAGTGACCTACGAAAAGCTACTGCAAATTTACTGGGGCAACGTCGATCCGACCGACAAAGGCGGCCAGTTCGCCGATCGCGGTACACAATACCGCACCGGCATTTTTTATCGCGATGAAACGCAGCATGCATTGGCCGATGCCTCGAAAAAAACCATCGAAGCAAAATTGAAACAACCCGTCTACACCGAGATCACCAAAGCCGGGCCGTTCTATCCGGCGGAAACGTATCACCAGCATTATTCGCAAAAAAACCCGATCCACTATAACGCCTATAAATACGGCAGCGGGCGTGTATCGCGCCTAAAGGAATTGTGGGATAAATAACGCGCTTTACAGAAGTTTTTTGACTAGCGGCGCAAGCTGCCCGGCAATATAGTCAGCGCCTTTTTCGTTGGGATGCAAACCATCGGGCAACACCATGTCCGGGTGTCCGTATACACCGTTGAGAATGCTGGGATAAAGCGTCGCATTATATTTGCTCGCAAGTTCACTAAAAATACCGTTATAGGCCGCCGAATAGGCTAGGCCGACATTCACCAGCGGAGCTTCCTGACCCGTTAGGATCATTTTGATTTTTGCCTGCTGGAAACGCTGCATGATAAGTTCCAGATTTTTTCTGGCTTCGACAGGAGAAATCCGGCGCAAAAGATCGTTGCTGCCAAATTCGATAATGACAATAGCCGGGTTTTGCTGAAGCACCGAATCCACACGCGCCAGACCGTCTGCCGTCGTATTGCCCGCTATACCATCATTAATGACCGTGACCGGGCTGCCTGCTTGCGTCAGTTTTTGCTCTATCTGTGCCGGAACTGCCTGTCCTACCTCTATGCCATACCCAGAGAAAAGACTGTCGCCAAAAGCCGCAATAACAACCGGATCCGCCGCTATTGCTGGCGCCGATGCAAGGCACATAAATATAACCAGTAGGCCTATTTTCCGCATACGAACACTCCAAAAAATTACACCGTCAGCACACGTAAATAGAGCGAGCCGAAAACCAAAATGCGTGAGGGCGCATCCGCCCGCTGGAGTATAGACGCTATAGCATCTTCCACACCAGCGCACGCTTCTATATTACACGATACATTTTCCATCATCTGTACAATTTTTTCCGCTGGATAACTGTTCGGTTCGGACGCCACCGGCACAGCATACATTCCTCGCACCTTTTCTACCAGCGGCAACAATAAACTGGTAACATCCTTGCCTTGCGTCGTACCGAAAATAATATAGAGGGGCTTGTCCTGCCATGCTTCTTCGGCAAACGCCGCCAGCATATGCCCCGCCGCCATATTATGCCCGCCATCGACCCATAATTCGAAGCCCGAAGGCAGCAAATCAAAACGTTCGCCGCGCATAACGCGCTCCAGCCGTCCCGGCCACTGGGCGCGGCCTAGTCCGGTTTGTATAGCGTCCATCCCAACATTGAATGGCTCAAGCAACGTCACCGCCGTAATCGCATTGGCGGCATTGACATACTGATGCGGACCAAGCAGTCCCGGTGGCGGCAAATCGATCGCCCCTTCGCCGTTGGTATAGCGCATACCGGACGTTGTTTTTTGTACCATCCAATGCTGGCCGTATATGCAAAGCGGCGTACCCATTTTTTCCGCCTCGCTTTTCAAAACCTCCATCGCGTCCTGCGGCTGGAAACTGGCGATGCAGGGCACATCCTCGCGCATGATGCCCGCCTTGTGCCATGCGATTTCGCTCAAAGAATGGCCGAGGATATCCATGTGGTCGGGCGAGATGGTGGTAATAATCGTAAGGATTGGTTTTTCGATTACATTGGTCGGATCGAAGCGCCCGCCCGCGCCGGTTTCTATCAGGAGAATATCGGCAGGCTTTTGCGAAAATGCCAGCAGCGCCGCCACCGTTGTACCCTCAAAAAAACTATAGGATTCTTCGCCTGCCGCTACGCGCGCCTGCTCAATAACAGTGAATAAAGTCGTATCGTCGATCTCACATCCGGCCAGCACAATGCGTTCATTAAAGCGGTGCAGATGCGGCGAGGTGTAGACATGCACTTTGTATCCCGCCGCTTCCAGCATGGCGCGCAGGAACGCGATCGTCGAACCCTTGCCGTTCGTGCCGGCGACATGCACGACCGGCGGTAATTTTCGCTCCGGATTTCCCACTTTCGCCAGCAACTTTTGCGTACGTTCCAGCGGCGTGCCCGGACGATTGTCAAACAGCAGCATCGGCCAGTGCGGCATAGTGAGATAGCTGGACATCGTTCAAATAATGCCGAGTTTTTTGCCCACTTTTTCGAACGTCACAAGCGCAAATTCGATTTGCTCGTCGGTGAGCGTCGCACACATCTGGATGCGCAGCCGCGCCGCTCCTTCGGGCACGACGGGATAGCCAAAGCCAGTAATGAAAATGCCTTCTTGCAATAATTCCCGGCTCATGCGGATAGCAAATGCCGTATCGCCGACGATGATCGGCACGATAGCCGATTCACCTTCCAGCGGCTTGAATCCGCGATGCTGCAAACCTTCGCGCATACGTGCAGTAATAGCATGTAAACGATCAACACGGTGCGGTTCGCGCTCGAGAATTTCAATGGCTTTAAGCGCGCTACCGGCGATGGTCGCGGGCAACGCATTTGAAAATAATTGCGGGCGCGAGACTTGCTGCAAATAATCGATCAGCGTTTTCGACCCCGCGACATAACCGCCCGCTGCGCCGCCGAGCGCTTTGCCCAGCGTGCCGGTAATGATCGGCACCCGCCCTTCAACGCCAAAATGCTCGGCGCAGCCATGCCCATGCTTTCCCATCACGCCAACGCCGTGCGAATCGTCCAGAATCACACTCGCATTATAACGCTCGGCGATCGTCAGCACTTCCGGCAATTTGACGATATCGCCTTCCATGCTGAATACACCGTCCGTGACAACAAAAATACGACGGGCACCTTGTGCCTCTTTTAATTTATTTTCTAAATCATCCATGTCCGAATGTTTGTAAACAAGCCGTTTGGCTTTCGACATGCGGCAGCCATCGATCAGCGACGCATGGTTCAGCGCATCGCTGATAAGCACGTCCTCCGCCCTGGCTACCGCCGGTATCAGCCCGGTGTTGGCGGTCCAGCACGAGACATACGTGAGCGCCGATTCGGTGTAATGCAGGCGCGCCAACGCCGCTTCGATTTTGCTGTGAATGGAAAACGTTCCGCAAATGAAACGAACCGACGCCGTCCCCGCGCCGTACGTTTTAAGCGCTTCAATTCCCGCCTCGATCACCTCGTGGTGATTGGCCAGCCCCAGATAATTATTCGACGACAATACCAGAACATTGCCGCGCTCCTCCATTGCCACCTGCGTGTCCATGGGCGAAGCGATATGGCGAAACGTTTTGAGCGTTCCGGCTTTTTCCATCGCCTCCAGTTCGGCCTTGAGGCTTACATCGACGGCTGTCATGAGTGTTCCTTCACATTAAATGATTGCGAATCGTATAACCGAACGCAAGCAGCGCGATAATCGCCAGCCACACCAGCCCGTAGACCCATTTCTGCACGTTATGCATACGGCTTATCAGCCCCGAGCTACCGATCAGCGCCAGCCACGATAGCAGATAGACAAGCCGCACCTGCTGGTCGGCGGAAATCGCCTCATGCGGAAAATGCCAACGCAGCAACAGAAGCACCACGATTACAAAAAGTAAAAAGAACCAGACGCGCATAAGCAGAACCTTTTGACTTAAGAGCTTATGAATCATATCCTACAGTATGATAAAAAATCTGCTGTATTTTTTCATCATCGCGCTAGCCCTGCCCGCTTATGCTTGGGCCGAGTCTCCGGCGGCCTCGGAAAAAATACAACACATCATTGTTATATCACTAGAAAATCATAGTTTCGATAATTTATTCGGACAATTTCCCGGCGCCGACGGCATCGTAAATGCTAAAAAAACCGCCTTGCAAATCGGGTCGGACGGCACGCCTTATAAAACCCTGCCGCCGGTAATGGATACGCGGGAATTTCCGCCCAAGCCCGATCCGCGCTTCCCTACCCATCTCGCCAATAAGCCTTTTCCAATCGAACGTTACGTGCCGGCCAGTGAAAAAACCGGCGATCTAGTGCATCGTTTTTATGAGGAGCAGGATCAGATCCACGGTGGGCGCATGGACCGTTTCGCCAGCGTATCCGATGCCGGAGCACTCACCATGGGCTATTACGACGGCAGCAAAACCGGCCTGTGGCGATATGCCAAAAAATACACGCTGGCCGATCATTTTTTCCATGCCGCGTTCGGCGGCTCGTTCCTCAACCACTTCTGGCTGATCTGCGCCTGCACGCCGCGCTTCGACCACGCGCCGGACGAGCTGGTAAAACGCGGCAGCATCACCGAAGACGGCTATGCCATTAACACTATGTTTTCCGCGCTGATGCATCCCGCTGCCCTGCATGATACCGAGAAATTATTGCCACCGCAAAACATGCCGACCATCGGCGACCGGCTATCGCAAAAAGATATCGATTGGGTATGGTACGCCGGGGGATGGAACGATGCGATGGCCGGGCATCCCGCCAAATCGTTCCAGTTTCACCACCAGCCTTTCGCCTATTTCAAAGGATATGACGACCATTTAAAGGATGAGTATGATTTTTTAAATGATATTAACAACGGTACGTTACCTGCGGTATCGTTCTATAAGCCCCTCGGCGAATTCGATTTACATCCCGGCTATACCGATATCGATTCGGGCGACGCGCACATCACGGAGATACTAAAAGCCATCGAAAAAAGTCCGCAATGGAGCAGCAGCGTCGTCATAATCACCTTCGACGAAAATGGCGGATACTGGGATCATGTTTCTCCGCCGGAAGGAGACCGCTGGGGACCGGGCGTGCGCGTGCCGGCCATCATTGTCTCGCCCTTTGCCCGCAAAAATTTTGTCGATCATACGCTATACGACACCACCTCGATCCTGAAATTCATTGAAACGCGTTTTGACCTGGAACCGCTTGGCGACCGCGATGCAGCGGCAAACGATTTATCGAACGCGCTGGAAGGCCTTTAAGAAACAGTTTCGTCCGCTACCCATTGCAAAAACGGGACGAAGCCTTCCGGTGCCGGATAGGCGACGATGCAGGGAACCTCATAGGAATGCAGGCTTTTGATTAAAGCGATCGCGGCCGGAATCTGCGCCTTGGAGGTTTTTGCGATCAGGGCCACTTCCTGCTCCTGCTGGATATCGCCCTGCCAGCGATATATCGACGTTACATTTTCATGCAGATTAACGCAGGCCGCCAGATGTTTTTCCACCAATGCGCGGGCGATAAAAACCGCTTCTTCTTTGTTGGCAAGCGTGCTATAAAGCACCCATATTTCTTTTGTTGTCATTTACTTAAGCTCCCATGAACCATCGTTATATCGTCATTACCTGTGCGCTTATTTTTCCTATAATCGCCGTGGTGACGCTAAACTATTTCAATCCGCCGAAATCTGTACAAGCTAGCCCTCTATCGCAAAGCATGCCTGATATAAGCGTAGCAAGCAAACCGGTTAATGCAACGAATACTCCCACGCCTCCTCCCCTTAATGCCGTCAGGGCGCGCGTCCAGGCGCGTTTAGATTCGACGATGGCGATGAATGATGCGCAATATGCCGATGTGCGCAAGCACTTCCCCTATCTCCCTCCGACGTTAGCCCAGCAGCGTATTGCGCTGAAAACCCGCCTCGATCATTTGAATTCCATTACGCCCGCGCAGTGGGAAGAAGAGAATAAGCATCCCCCGCAACCTGCGAAATAGTAGAATAATTACCCCGAAGAATGTTTGTAAACTCGCTTTGGCAAAAAAGCGCGAAGCGATGGATACCGAGGAACATGAGCGTACATTTCAGTACGTAACATGTTTCGAGGAAGCTCCGTCGCAAGCAGATTTGAAGCCAAAGTCAGGGTTTACGCCAGCGCGCCGTGGCAATGCTTGAATTTTTTACCCGACCCGCATGGACAAGGTTCGTTACGGCCGATTTTCTGCGATGCAATAGGTCCGCCCTGCGCCACTTCTTCCAGCAATGCCGGATCCTGACGGCTTTCGAACATCTTGCGCTGGGGCGCACGCGGCAAATCCTGCGGCTCTTCAACATGAATTTCTAAATGCGACAGGCGACTTACGACGAGTTCACGCAATTGCGACAAGAGCTGTTCGAACAACGCGAACGCCTCCTGCTTATATTCGTTGAGCGGATCGCGCTGGCCATAGCTGCGCAGATGGATGCCCTGGCGCAAATGGTCGAGCGACAACAGATGGTCTTTCCATAGCTGGTCGAGCGTTTGCAGCAGGATGCGTTTTTCCGCCATGCGCATCAGCGGCTCGCCGTAACGCGTTACCTTCGCAGCGAAATGCGCGGTAACGGCGGCGTTGATACGCTTCAGCAATTCTTCGTCGGCGATGCCTTCTTCCCTGGCCCATTCGACCACCGGCAGATGTAGCCCGTACACGCGGTAGACTTCTTTTTCCAGATCGTCCGTCGCCCATGAATCGGCGTAGGATTTTGGCGGAACGGAAACGGCCACCATGCTTTGATTGATTTCCTCATACATCGACGCAATGGTGTCGGACACATCGGTCGCTTCCATCAGCTCAATGCGCTGCTCGTAAATCACTTTGCGCTGGTCGTTCATCACGTCGTCGTATTTGAGCAGGTTTTTGCGCACTTCGTAGTTGCGCTGCTCGACCTTCTGCTGCGCGCGCTCAATCGCCTTGGTCATCCATGGATGGAAAATCGCTTCGTCTTCCTTCATGCCAAGTTTTTGCAGCAACCCATCGATACGTTCGCTGCCGAAAATGCGCATGAGGTCATCTTCCAGCGACAGGAAGAATTTCGATGCGCCCGGATCGCCCTGACGGCCTGAGCGGCCACGCAATTGGTTATCGATGCGGCGCGATTCATGACGCTCGGTGCCGATCACGAACAAACCGCCGGCGGCGATCACCTCTTCTTTGGCGACGGCGACTTCGGCACGGATTTTATCCGGATCCACGGTTTCTTCCGCCGCAACGCGCATTTCCGGATTGCCGCCAAGCATAATATCCGTTCCGCGACCGGCCATATTGGTAGCGATGGTGACGCCGCCGGGACGTCCGGCCTGCGCGATGATGTACGCCTCCTGCTCGTGGTAGCGCGCGTTCAGCACTTGATGCGGCACGCCTTCTTTTTTGAGCAGCTTCGACAGATATTCCGATTTTTCGATCGACACTGTGCCGACGAGCACCGGCTGCTTGCGCCCATGCGCCAAAACGATTTCGCGGATCACGGCGCGGTATTTTTCTTCCGCCGTGCGATAGATTTCATCCTGCTCGTCCTTACGCAATACCTGCACGTTGGTCGGAATGTCGATAACTTCTAACTTATAAATATCGCGGAATTCGCCTGCTTCCGTCATCGCCGTACCGGTCATGCCGGACAGCTTCGGGTACATGCGGAAATAATTCTGGAAGGTAATGGAGGCCAGCGTCTGGTTTTCGTTCTGGATCTTGGCTTTTTCTTTGGCTTCGAGCGCCTGGTGCAGCCCCTCGGAATAGCGGCGGCCTTCCATCATGCGGCCGGTAAATTCATCGATGATGACGACCTTATCGTCCTTAACGATGTAATCGACATCTTTGGTAAACAGCACATGCGCGCGTAGCGCCTGATTGACATGGTGCACCAGCGATACGTTATCGATATCGTACAGCGTGGTATTTTCCGGCATCATCTTCGAGGCGATCAGCAATTCTTCCATATGCTGCACACCTTTTTCGGTGAGCGTCACCGAGCGATGTTTTTCGTCTTTTTCAAAATCGTCCGGCGCGATTTTGGCGATGAGGCGATCGGCCTGTGTATAGAGTTCGGAATTATCTTCCGTCGGGCCGGAAATAATAAGCGGTGTACGCGCTTCATCGATCAGGATCGAATCGACTTCATCGACGATGGCGTAATGAAACGGGCGGTGCACCATTGATTCACGCACGAATTTCATGTTGTCGCGCAGGTAATCGAATCCTAACTCGTTGTTGGTGGCGTAGGTAATATCGCAATTATAGGCGGCCTGCCGCTCCTCATCTTCCAACCCATGTGTAATGCAGCCGACGCTAAGGCCGAGAAACTGGTGCAGCTTGCCCATCCATTCGCTATCGCGCTTGGCGAGGTAATCGTTGACGGTGACGACATGCACACCCTTGCCCGGCAATGCATTCAGATAAGCCGCGAGCGTACAAACCAGCGTTTTGCCTTCACCGGTGCGCATTTCTGCGATCATGCCCTTATGCAGCACCATGCCGCCGACCAGCTGCACGTCGAAATGGCGCATATTGAGCACGCGCTTCCCGGCTTCGCGCACGGTGGCGAATGCATCAACCAAAAGGGAATCCAGCGACTCGCCGCCGTTTAAGCGTTCGCGCAGCCATGTCGTGCGACCGCGCAACTCGTCATCCGACATCCGCGCCATCTGCGGTTCGAGCGCATTAATCTGCTGTACTTTACCCTGGAGGGTCTTGACGAAACGGTCGTTGGCCGAGCCGAAAAATCTTTTTGCAATAGTACCTAACATAGTCAAACGTAATCCTTGGGACGAAAGAGACAGGCCAGAGAGATAAGGCGTTATTGCGCCCAAGTCAACGGCAGGGCTAAATATTTAGGGCTTAACTTGCCAACTATCAAAGAATATGTCATAAGACCCCTTGATTTTTTATATTTAGCAACAAGGATAAATCCATATGAAGCAGACCTGTTGCGATGTGCGCGGCATAATGAAATTCGCTCGCCAATCTGCGTTAATGCTGGTTATCGCCATGATTTGGGGGTGTTCAAGCACAACCAATAATGTAACGCAATTGCAGCAAAACAAAGTCACCCAGATGCAGCAGAATAACGGCGCTATGATTCAAGCTCCCGTGATTGTTGACAAACGTACGGATGGGGAAATCGAACGCCTGTTACCGGCCAACACGTTCAACCAGCAGGAATTTCCTAAACCTTTTGTGATCAGTATGATGCGTGTATGTATAATTAAAAATAATAATAAAAACCCCAGTAATCCAATTGCACAAGCCAATAAGGCAGATCCGTTTTGCAGTTGTTTGACCAATGAAAGAGTTCATCATTTTACAATGAGCGAATTTTTGGACGTTGATAGTGCCGAAGGAAAGCCATCACCTGAGTTAGCGCGCCGCAACCACCTCCTTAAATCCCAATGCCTGCAGCAAGTTCTTAAATAATACGATTTATCCGATAACTTGATCTTTAAGAAAGAAAAAATAGTATGAAAACGTCCATGATCCGCTCCCTACTGGTTACCGCCGCCGCTTTTATCTCGCTTCCTGCGCTTGCCGCCGAAGACGACTCGCTGGATGCAACGCCTCCCGCCGCGGAAAAGGCGACAGATAAGCCTGCAGAAGCAGTCAAGGATTATACCATCATCAAAGTCGGTGATCAGGACATCAAATATTCCGAAGTGGTCGAAACGTGGAAGGGTTTGTTTCCGGGCGGTTCTGCGCCTGATTTCAATACGTTCGACGAAAATATCCGCCAGAACGTATTGCGCGGGTTGGTGTCGGAGCGCCTGATTTACAATGAAGCCCTCAAGGCCGGCTATGACAAAAATGCCGAGGTGAAAAAACGCATCGCCGCGCTGGAAAAGCAGGTTATCATGCAGTCTTTCATGGAAAATAAAGCTAAAAACCTGACCACCGATGCAGAACTGCACGCCGCATATGACGCTAAAGTGGCTGCTGCCAAAGGCCAGGAAGAAGTAAAGGCCCGTCATATTTTGGTTTCGAGCGAAGAAGAAGCGAAAAAGATCAAAGCCCAGCTTAATAAAGGCGCCGACTTCGACAAACTCGCCAAGGAGAAATCCAACGACAAAGGTTCGGGCAGCAACGGCGGCGAACTTGGCTGGTTCACCAAAGATAAAATGGTGCCGGAATTCGCCGATGCCGCGTTTAAGCTGAAAAAAGGTGAAGTGTCCGACCCGGTTAAATCCGAATTCGGCTGGCATATCATCAAGGTCGAAGACCGCCGTCCGGTGCAGCTTCCTTCGTTTGACGAAATGAAAGACAGCCTGAAAGGCGAATTAGCCAATAAAGCGGTGCAAACCTATGTCGAAGGGTTATTGAAAAAATCCGAGATCAAATATTACGGTTCGGATGGTAAGGAAAAACCCTTTACCACAACCATGACTCCGCCGGCTGACAAGGCCGATAAAGCCGATAAGAAAGACTAAACGTAACTAGCTGGCGGTTTAGCGGGTAAGGCATATAGCCTTCCTCGCTGACCGCCAACTGCCACATGCCGGTTGCCATGACCACCTCTCCCCTCGCCCCCAGCTCCTATCCCGAACTGCCGAAAATCGCCGGTGTGCGCATGTCTACAGCGCAGGCAGGCGTGCGCTATAAAGACCGCACCGATGTGCTGCTCATGGAGCTGTGTGAAGGTACGACGGTTGCAGGCGTTTTAACTCGCTCGAAAACCGCATCCGCCCCCGTACTTGCCTGCCGCACCGCGCTGAAAGCAGGCAAGGCGCGCGCACTCGTCGTCAATTCCGGTAATGCCAATGCTTTTACCGGCAGCGTTGGCGTCGAATCGGTGACGCGCGTGACCGAAGCCTGCGCGGGCGTATTAAATTGCCCGCCGTCCGCCATTTACACCGCCTCCACCGGCGTGATCGGCGAGCGCCTGCCGGATGAAAAAATCACGCAGGCGCTGCAAACCCTGGCTGGCACCTTATCCGAAAACGCATGGAACGATGCGGCGCGCGCCATCATGACCACCGATACCTACCCGAAAATGGCCACCCGCACCGTCCAGATTGGCGGCACAAATGTTACCCTGAACGGCATCGCCAAAGGCTCCGGCATGATTGCCCCCGATATGGCAACGATGCTCGCTTTTGTTTTCACCGACGCCGCCCTTCCCGCACCCGTCTTGCAGGAAATGCTGGATGAAGCCAACGCCAGCACCTTCAACTGCATCACTGTCGACGGCGATACTTCTACCAGCGACACGCTGCTGTTATTCGCCACTGGCAAGGCAGGAAATTCCGCCGCCGATACTACCGATTTCCGCCGCGCCCTGCACGAAATCCTGCACGAACTCGCCCTGCACGTCGTCAAAGACGGCGAAGGCGCCGAGAAGTTAATTTCGATTTCAGTGACAGGCGCAGCGTCCGACAAAGCCGCCCGCACCATCGGCATGAGCATCGCCAATTCGCCGCTGGTTAAAACCGCGATTGCCGCCAGCGACGCCAACTGGGGCCGCATCGTCATGGCCGTGGGCAAAGCCGGCGAAGAAGCCGACCGCGATAAGCTGATGATCGCCATCGGCGGCGTAGTAGTGGCGCATCATGGCGCGGTCGACCCCGATTACCGCGAATCGCACATCGAAGCGCACATGAAAGGCCGCAATATCACCATTGACGTCGATGTCGGTATCGGTTCCGGCAAGGCCAGAGTCTGGACCTGCGACCTGACGCACCGTTATATCGACATCAACGGAAGCTACCGGACATAAATTACTTTTTCCCCGGCGCTCGCTGCACTACTTCCTCAGCTTGCTGGAGTAACGTCGTTCTTGGTTCGGCAAGTTTAAAATTTTCCCGGGCGCCCAATAATTTTTCTAAGGCAACCAGCATTCCACTATATGCGTCTTTAGAATTCACGGCAAACTGTGCGGCCTGCATTCCATTATTATAATCAAGTGAGCTAACGTATGTATAACCCGGAGCGTCGCCAGTTGCTTGTCCGGGTAAATCACGAATGCTCGTGAGCATGCCCTTTCCTTTCGGAAAAGCGACGTCTACCCCATATTTACGGGGATGTTGTGACTCATTGGAATAAAAACTCACGCCAACTTTTATTTTATCGCCCTCAGCAATCATTGCGTCCCTCCTCATATTTGTTATAGATGCTTAGTTTCGTAAACATTTTGGACTTAAAAGAATAATTAAATATTAATTATATTATGTCGACCAAAACCCTCCTCGTCGTCGCAGCTGCCCTAGTGAATCCGCAAAACGAAGTCCTGCTCGCCCAGCGTCCGGAAGGCAAGCGCCTCGCCGGAAAATGGGAGTTTCCCGGCGGCAAGGTCGAAGAAGGCGAATCGCCGGAAGCGGCTTTAGTGCGTGAACTGCATGAAGAACTGGGCATTACCGTCGCCCCCGCCGATCTTGAGCCGTTTTGGTTCCTCTCGCATGATTATGCGACGCAATTCGACTTCCACCTACTGATGCCAGTCTATCTCTGCCGGACATGGCAGGGCACGGCGCAGGCGCTTGAACACAGCGCCCTTGCATGGAAATCCCCCGCGCATATGCACGAGCTTCCGATGATCGAGGCCGACGCCGAACTGGTCGAGCGTCTCAAAATGGGACTTTCTGCTACCCAGAATAAGCAGTAAATTGCGCTAGCGCACCAGCGAAAACAATGGTTTACGAGAACCGTAGCGGAGTGTACATAAAGTACATGAGCAACGGAAGCGCAGCAAACCATTGTTTGCAGCAAGCGATAGTAGCAATTTTATGAATGACATTGTGTGCGTATCGGGCGGATTCGACCCCCTGCATGTGGGGCATCTCGAAATGTTCCACGAGGCAGCGAATTACGGCAAACTTTCGGTGATCATTAATTCCGACGCATGGTTGCTACGCAAAAAAGGGTTCGTATTCCTGCCGTGGGAGCAGCGCGCCGCCATTATCCGCGAATTGCGTTATGTGGCGAGCGTCGCTTCGGTGGACGATACCGACAACACCGTATGCCACGCCCTGCGCCGCATCAAGCCGCGCTATTTCGCCAACGGCGGCGACCGCACGCCGATGAATACTCCGGAGATGCTGCTCTGCACCGAACTTAGCATCGAGATGCTCTGGAACATCGGTGGCGGCAAAGCGGCCAGCTCCACCGACATCGCGCGCCATGCCTGGGTCACCCGCTCGTGGGGCCAGTATGTCACCCTCGACGAGGGCGACGGTTATAAAGTCAAGAAAGTCATTGTCAGCCCTCGCAGCTCCATTTCGCTGCAATACCATCATCACCGCAGCGAATACTGGTATATGGCGGGCGAAAATGCGCGGGTGCAGCTTGATGGACAAGAATTCGCCATTGAAAAAGGCGCGCGTCCGCTTGCCATCCATCGCGGTATGGTGCACAAACTGATCAATGCTGGCAATGAGCCGCTGGTGATGATCGAAATCCAGTCCGGCGATTATTTGGGCGAAGACGACATCGTCAGGTTAGAGGAAAAAGTAAAAAGCGAACATGTCTGACCAACCCTATATTCCTAAAAAACCCGCAGGTACGCCGGACGAACCCTACGATCCGCTGCAGTATTTCATCGCCCTGTTCGAAGGCCGCAAAGGCGAAGCCTCGGCCAAAAAACAACGCGCCGATACCATCGAGGAAGTGCTGAAAGACCGCATCGTCGACGGCGATAAAAAAGGCCTCGAAGACGATCTCGCGGTCGCGATGAAAACGCATCCGCCGCTTGCCATCATCAACGATATATTGCTGGCCGGAATGAAAGTCGTCGGCGAATTGTTCGGCTCCGGAAAAATGCAATTGCCGTTCGTGCTGCAATCGGCCGAGACGATGAAAAAGGCCGTTGCCTATCTTGAGCAGTTCATGGAAAAAATCGAAGGGCAGGAAAAAGGCATCATCGTGCTCGCCACCGTCAAGGGCGACGTGCACGATATCGGTAAAAATTTAGTGGATATCATCCTCACCAATAACGGGTTCAAAGTATTCAATCTCGGCATCAAAGTGCCGATTTCCAATATCATCACCGCCATCGCCGAGCACAAGCCCGACGCCGTCGGCCTCTCAGGGCTACTGGTCAAATCGACCGTGGTGATGCGCGAAAACCTGCAAGAATTGACGCAACTCGGCTATGACGTGCCGGTGCTACTCGGCGGCGCCGCCCTCACGCGCGCCTATGTGGAAGAAGATTGCGTCGAGGCCTATGGCTCGGGGCGCGTTGCCTATGCGCAGGACGCGTTCGACGGGTTGGATCTCATGAATAAACTCGCCGATGGAAAATTCGACGAGCATCTCGAAGAGATCAAAAAGCGCAAGCATAACCGCCCCTCCAACGCCAAGGCGAAACAGCGCTGGTCGCAAAACGAGCAAGCCGGCGAAGCATTAATCAAAACCGATTTACGCCCGATGGAAGTCGAAGCCATCAAACTCAAGCGCGCTGAACTCGCGAAACAAGTCGAGGTGCCGACGCCGCCCTTCTGGGGCCCACGTATTATCGATAATATTCCGCCCAAGGCCTTAATTCCCTACCTCAACGAGCAGATGCTATTTACGTTCCATTGGGGATTCAAGAAGGCCGGAAAATCGCTCGAGGAATACTGGAAATGGGTGGAAACGGATGTGAAGCCGATCCTGAAACGTCTGCTCGAAGAATGCGACCGCGAAGATATCCTGCAACCCAAAGCCGCTTACGGCTATTTCAAATGCGCCGCGCAGGCCAACGATCTCGTGCTGTTCGACGAATCCGGCACAAAAGAAACCGGGCGTTTTTCGCTGCCGCGTCAAGATAAGGAAGGCGGCATCTGCGTCACTGATTTCTTCCGCGATATCGACTCCGGCGAGCGCGATGTGCTGGGCATGCAGGTCGTCACCGCCGGGCAAAAAGTCGCCGACGTCGCGCGCGACTGGTTCGCCGCCAACCGCTATCAGGATTATTTATATCTGCACGGACTCGGCGTCGAAATCGCCGAAGCCAGCGCCGAATATATCCACAAGCGCATCCGCGCCGAACTCGGCTTCGGCCACGAAGACGACCGCGACATGAAAAAACTCCTGAAACAAGGCTACCGCGGCTCGCGCTACAGCTTCGGCTACCCCGCCGTCCCGCGCTTAGAGGACCAGAAACTACTGCTCGAACTCCTCGGCGCAGAAAAAATCGGCATCGAACTGTCAGAAGAATTCCAGCTCCATCCTGAGCAATCGACCAGCGCGATTGTGGTGCACCATCCGCAGGCGAAATATTTTAATATTTAATTACTTGAATTAGTGGCCGTCGCTCTCGATACCACCTTGGCCTAATTCGCCAGCACTCAAAAATCTCGTAAGGTATGCTTCGTCAATTTTTATGCCGCGTCCCTCAAGAGCCATTAATCGACCTGCTACTTGCTGTGCCGGAGAACGCTCCGCACCCGTTTCCGGTGATTCTCGCTTTGTGGCAGGCGGTGGTTCCTGCAATCTCCTCACCTCTTCCAACACTTCGTCTGCAAACACTGCTCGTTCAGCATCGCTCATTCCCACAGTGGCCAGCCGTGCTGGCGCTTTTGCTCTTTCCAAGACCTCTTCGATGGGATCACGTGTTGATAGGAAGCGCAGTGCCATCTGTGCTGACTCTTCGGCCTGAGTATCTTGCCCCTGTTCAGGCAGATTGCTCCTACCTATACGGTTTCCGGCAGCGGTTCCTCCACTGGCAGGCGCTTTACGCGCACGCTGTGCCCAACGGCCTGCTTGCGGTGGAGGTTGCTGCGATTCCCCCCCTTGGACGTTAGCATCATCGGAAGGAGGAGTTGCTGGTTCTTGCGGCGGTTCCGGCATTTTGCACCTTTTTCTCTTAAGAAATGGTGTGTTAAAGTACCACGCTTTTTCTAAATATCAAAATGAAAACAAGAATTTCGCTACGTTGAACTAGGATCACAGCAAAAGCAAGAAAGCCTGCTAACCTAGCAGAAATTCCCTACCCCGCCTTCCGCGCCAGCGTCAGCACATGCACATGCATCGCGCCGGCGTCCAGTAATGTTTTCGCGCATTGATCGAGCGTTGCGCCGGTGGTCATGACATCGTCCATCAGCAGCACGGTTTTGCCCTTAATGGCGGCCGCATGCCGCGCTGGAACGGCGAATGCGCCGCGCACGTTGTCCTGCCGCTGTTTGCGCGTGAGGCCGGGCTGCGGCTGGGTATGGCGGGTGCGTTTGAGGCCGTCCGGCAACACCGGTAGACCGGCATGTTTCTTAAGGGCATAAGCCAACAGCGCCGACTGGTTATAGCGCCGTCCGACGAAGCGCCAGTAATGCAGCGGCACCGGCACGATCACGTCACACAGCGCCACCGCTTCCTTGCCGAAATTGGCGAGCCACGTGCCATAAATCGCCGCCAGCTGCGCCTGATCGGCGTATTTTAACTTGGTCACCAGCGCCCTACTATGCTCGTCATAGCGGAATACCGCTCGCGCGCTGGCATACGGTGGACGTTCACGCAGGCAATTACCGCACATCGCATCTTTCCCAATCGCAAAATCGAACGGATTGCCGCAGCAGGCGCAGTACGGATCGGCAATAAACCGCACCTGCTGCCAGCACGGCAGGCACAACGTCCCATGCGCCGTGACCGCTTCGTTGCAGATCAGGCATTGCGGCGGGAAGAACAGATTTAACAGCGGCGCAAACATACCTTAGATGAATAAACTATTTTTATCTTCCCATCTAGCGCGTATCATCCCCCCATGAATCAGAACCCTGTCATTTTCGACCGCAAACATATCCGAAGCCGTCGCAACCGCGCGGCGGACGCATTCGAGGGCAGCGATTTCCTGCTGCGTGAACTGGCAGCACGCATGAGTGATCGCCTGCTCGATTTTACCCGTACCTTTCCCATGGCCCTCGATCTCGGCGCCCATAACGGGCTACTGGCCGAATATGTGGACGGGGTGGGTGGCATCGAAACCCTCGTGCAGGCCGATCTGTCGCAGGACATGATTGCGAGCGCGGAAGGTTTACGCGTCGTCGCCGATGAGGAATTCCTGCCCTTTGCACCCGCATCATTTGACTTGGTCATGAGCGTCGGTTCGCTACACTGGGTCAACGATATTCCCGGCACGCTGATCCAAATCCAGCGCATCCTCAAACCCGGCGGATTATTTTTGGCAATGCTGCCGGGCGGCGAAACGCTCAAAGAATTGCGCGAGTCGTTCGAGCAGGCGGAGATGAGCATCAGTGGCGGCATATCCCCGCGCGTATCGCCGTTCCTCGACGTGCGCGACGGCGGCAGCCTGCTGCAACGCGCCGGTTTTTCGCTGCCCGTTACCGACAGCGATATCCTCGCCGTCATGTACGAACATCCGCTGAAACTGCTGCAGGATTTGCGCGCCATGGGCGAAACCAACGCGCTCATAAGCCGCGCGCACGGCTTCCTGCGCCGCTCGGTATTCGCCGCCGCGCTCGATTATTATGCCAAGCATTTTTCCGATGAAACGGGCCGCGTGCGCGCCTCGTTCGAGGTCGTAACGCTCGCCGCATGGAAACTAGATGCATAGCCTGAAACGCATCATTATAGCTGAACGTCCGCGCTTTTTCCTGTGGACGCCGGTGGCGATGATGATCGGTATCGGCTGGTATTTCATGTTGCCCAATGAACCGCCGGATTTTATCGGCGCTTACGCGCTGGCGGTTTTTATATGTCTGCTAATACTTGCGCGCCACGACCCGATGCGATGGATTTTTCTTCCACCGCTGTTAATTGCACTGGGATTCAGCGCCGCGCAATATCGCATACACTACGTCGAAACGCCGCTGTTGACCTATGAACTGCGCAACACCCTCGTCGAAGGCACCATCGACGAAATCGACCCGGTTGAGCAAAAAGAAAAGCTGGTGCTGTCGCATCTGGTGATCGACGGATTACCGCAGGCGCAAACGCCGCTACGCGTGCGCATCAGTTTCCGCGAACAAAACCCATCGCTGCAAACCGGCGACCGCGTGCGCATCCGCGCGAATCTTTTTCCCCTGCCCGCGCCGATCATGCCCGGCAGTTATGATTTCGCCAGGCATTTTTATTTCCGCTCCATCGGCGGAAATGGGTTTGCCATGCGCCCGGCTGAAATCACCGAAAGCGGCGGCCAATCGAGCCTTCAGCAATGGCTGAATAACTTGCGCCATACCATCGGCGAGGACATGCGCAATCGTATCGGAGGTAGTGTCGGCACGGTGGCGGCAGCGATGACGGTAGGCGAAACCGGCCCGATTCCTGCTGACATAAAAAGCGTGCTGCGCGATTCCGGTCTTGCACATATGCTCGCCATTGCTGGTTTACATTTAGGTATTGTCGCCGGTGTCATATTTTTCAACGTGCGCCTGCTGCTGACGCTGTATCCACCGCTGGCATTGCGTTTTCCGATTAAAAAAATTGCGGCGCTTTTCGCACTCATCAGCGCCTTTATTTATTTATCATTGGCCGGCTATCCCATTCCCGCGGAACGCGCCTTCATCATGGTTGCGTTCCTGTTCACCGCTATCATGATCGACCGGCGCGGCATTACGCTACGCACCCTTGCTATCGCCGCGATTCTCATCCTATTGGTTTTCCCCGAATCATTATTCGGCGCGAGTTTCCAAATGTCGTTCGCGGCAACCCTCGCCATCGTCGCGCTATTTGAACGCTTCGGAAAATCACTGCAAAGCACCGGTATCTCATGGTGGCACAGCGCCACCCGCCACGGGCTTGGCATCGTAGCGACCTCATTGGTCGCGACACTCGCCACCTCGCCGTTCGTGCTCTACCATTTCAATCGTTTCGCGCTGTTCGGCCTGCTCGCCAACATGGTCGTCGTGCCGCTGGCGACGTTCATCATCATGCCGGGCATGGTGCTATCGTTGATTTTAATGCCGCTCGGGCTGCAATGGATTGGCTACGCGCCTATGGCGCTCGGTACACACCTGATGATCGGTATGGCTGAGTGGGTAACCAGCCTGCCCAGCGCCTCGCTGCATCTGCCCTCACCCACCGATGCCGGGCTTGTCATCGCGGCGCTTGGATTGTTATGCGTATGTTTGGTAGGCCAACGCATCCGCTGGCTGGGGCTTGCTTTCATCGCCCTCGGGCTCGCTACTATCTGGCGGCATGAACCGGTCGATGTACTGATCAGCGACGATGCACATCAGGTGATGGTGCGGCTCGACAGCGGCCATTATACAACACTGCGCGGTACCGCACGTTCCTTCACCGTACAGAACTGGTTGCGCACCGAAGGCGAGGACGAACTTATTCCCCTTAAGGAATCGGGCATCGCATGCGATACATCGTCATGCTTTTACCAGCGCCATAACCATAGCCTCCTTTTCGTCAAAAAACCGCTGGATGCCGACGCAATGCAACAGGCCTGCGCACAAAAATCCGATGTGCTGGTAGCATGGAGCTACCTGCATGCCGACCAATGCCCCGGCCCAGCATTGCTGATCGGGCGCGACGAACTCGCAACCCACGGCGCGTATGCGTTATGGCTGGACGATAAGGTGGTGCGCGTCGCCCGCGTGCGCGAAACCGGCCATGGCCAGCGTATATGGCAGCCGGTACTGACCCAGGAGATTGAGGATGATTACTGAAACGATCGGTGCTAAATAGTTGCTATGTCATTGATAAAATCCACGGCTACCATCGGCGGGTACACATTGCTTTCGCGCGTGCTCGGTTTTGTGCGCGACGTAACCATCGCCTCGACGCTGGGCGCGAGTTTTTTGTCCGACGCGTTTTTTGTCGCCTTCAAATTGCCTAATTACCTGCGCCGCCTCTTTGCCGAAGGCGCGTTCAATTCCGCCTTCATCCCGATGTTCGCCGGTCAGCTCGCAGTGGACGGGCATGAAAAAGCCAAACGTTTTTCCGGCGAGGCAATGTCGTTTTTGCTGGTGATATTGCTCGCGGTGACGGGCATATTTATCGTCTTTATGCCGCAACTGATGTGCGTGCTCGCGCCGGGATTTTCCGATGATCCAGCCAAGTTCGCCCTCACCGTCACGCTCACGCGCATCACCATGCCCTATATTATTTTCATCTCACTGGTGTCGCTGCTTGGCGGCGTATTAAACAGCAGCGATAAATTTGCCGCCGTTGCCGCCACACCGGTGATCATGAATCTGTGCCTGATCATCATTCCCTATTTCATCGGGCCCATCACTCCGACCGGCGCGCATGCGCTGGCTATTGCTGTACTGGTATCGGGCGTCGCGCAGTGGCTGTGGCTCGTTTATTTTTGCCATAAGCGCGGGTTGCTGCCGCCGCTTACCCGCCCGCGCCTGTCACCGGATGTTAAAAAACTATTGCTGCTGATCGCCCCCGTCGCGCTCGGCGCCGGCGTCGCGCAAATCAATTTATTCATCGACACCATCATCGCTTCCTACTTCAACAGCGGCGTGTCGTATCTCTACTATGCCGACCGTATCAACGAACTCCCCCTCGCCGTAATCGGCATCGCGGTAGGAACCGCGCTCTTACCGCTGCTATCGCGCCAAATCCGCGAAGGCAAACACGCAGAAGCCAGCAAAAGCCAGAACCACGCCATCGAGCTGGCACTGTTTTTAAGCTTGCCCGCCGCAGTTGCGCTCGTCGTCATCGCCGAGCCGATCATCACCGTCATGTTCCAGCGCGGTGCGTTCGGCACGGTTGAAACCATCGCCACCTACCGCGCGCTGATCGCCTTTGCGCTGGGCCTGCCCGCTTTCATTCTCGCCAAAATTTTATCCCCGGCTTTTTATGCGCATCAGGATACGAAAACGCCGTTTAAAATCGCCATGGTCTGCATCGTTGTGAACCTCGTTTTCAATCTCGTGCTGATGGGTCCGCTGCGCCATGTCGGCATGGCGCTGGCCACGTCGATCGCCGGTTGGGTGAATGTCATATTGCTAGTCATCCTGCTGCTGAAAAGACAGTGGCTCATTATTGAAAGCAACCTCATCCGCCAGATTTTCAATATTCTGACCGCAAGTTTAGCGATGGCTGCCGCGCTGCATATCCTGAAAGACTATGCACCGCTTTACCTGCACTCGGGGGAATTCAAACGCTTCGTCGCGCTTATCGTGCTGGCCGGACTCGGCGCACTGGTGTATTTCGCCGCCGGGCTCGCCCTCAATACGATGAATATGCGCGACATCGCTATCAACAGGTTCAGGCGTAATAGGCCCAGATAGGGCTTTTGAGTTTTTCCAGCATCTGCGCATGCGCTTCTGCTTCTTCAGCCGTTACAACGAATTCACGCGCTACCAGCATCTCGCGTGATCCCGCTGCTTCCGTTTGTGTCTGCTGGCTTACGGCACGTTCCGGATCGAGCGCAAGGGCCACTTGCCGTCCGCCCAACAATTCGAGATACACATCGGCCAGCAACTCGGCATCAAGCAGCGCGCCGTGCTTGGTGCGTGCCGACAAATCGATGGCGAAGCGTTTGCATAATGCGTCGAGGCTCGCCGGCGAGCCGGGAAATTTTTTGCGCGCGAGCATCACTGTGTCGAGCGTCCGCTCCATAGGCAATGCGGCAAAGCCAAGGCGTTCCAGCTCGGCGTTTATGAAACGCATATCGAATCCGGCATTGTGGATGACCAGCCTGTCGCTGGCGATAAACTCCATGAAATCATCCACCTTTTCCGAAAAAATCGGCTTGTCGGACAGAAAACTTGTCGATAGCCCATGCACGCGGAACGCCTCGTCAGGCACATCGCGTTCGGGATTTAAATAGGTATGGAAAAATGCGCCGGAGCGGATGCCGCCGATGACTTCGATGCAACCGATTTCGACGATGCGGTGGCCGCTATGCGGATCGAGCCCGGTCGTTTCCGTATCGAGTATTATTTCGCGTTCCATAACCCCTCAGTTAAATGCGATATTATCCTGAAACTATGCGCTTTGCCAAGCCCCGTCGGCACGACCAGGTCGGCGCGTTCGCGTTTTTCCCGGTCGGGCATTTGCGCCGCTACGATACGCCTGAATTTTACTTCCGTCATGTTCGGGCGTTTCATCACGCGCTGCTTCTGCAGGAAAAACGGCGCGCTGGCGACGACGACGATATCGCAGCGCTCCTGCGCCCCGGTTTCATAAAGCAGCGGGATTTCGAGGACGCACATTTTCGCGCCTTTACGCGTTTCGATATCGGCGAAACGTTCTTCCTGCGCCGTCACCAAAGGATGCAATATATGCTCCAGCGCACCCAGCTTCGCTTTATCCGCAAAAACGATTTCCCCCAGCATTTTGCGGTCCACCGCGCCGTCTTTAACCACGTCCGGAAACAACCGCCCGACCTCCGCCACCGCGGCACCGCCTTTTCGCATCAACGCATGCACGATAGCATCGGCGCTGCATACGGGCACGCCGAGCGCTGCAAACTGCGCCGCCACCGTGCTCTTGCCCATACCGATGCTGCCGGTAAGCCCGATGATGATCATGTTATAACGCCTCCGCTGCGGGCCTCCTGGCCCTCGCATGAGGCAACGCTCAGGGCTGGGCCGTCTGCTGACGGCTTGTTCTTACACATGCGACTCTCCAAGAATATAATTCCTGAGTTCATCATTAATGTCCGGTTCCCCGTCGAAATCGAACCACGCCTTGAATCCCGGCACCGCCTGATGCAGCAGCATTCCCAACCCATCGACGATGGGATTGCCGCGCGCTTTTGCCTGTGCCAGCAGCGGCGTGATCAGCGGCGTATAGACGATGTCGGTGACCAGTGCGTGTTTGGGCAATGAGGATAAATCGATGTCGAGCGGTTCCTTGCCCGCCATACCGAGACTGGTGGCATTCACCAGTAAATCGGCGTCGCACAGAACGCTGTTTCTTTCTTCCCACACCACCGACGTGGCGCGCGGGAATTGCGCCGAGAAGGCAGCGGCTTTTTCCGGCGTACGGTTCAGGACAACGATATTGACAAACCCTTCCTTGGTCAGCGCATGGCATACGGCTTTCGCCGCGCCGCCCGCACCGAGCAACACCGCTTTATTTTTTCCGTTGATAGCGGGACGGATATTTTCGATGAAACCATACGCATCGGTGTTGGTGCCGTGCAATTTTCCGCCCGGCTTAATCACCACCGTATTGACCGCGCCTATAGCAGCGGCCACATCGTCGATGCTATCTAGCATCGGCAACACCAGTTCTTTATGCGGCAGCGTCAGGTTGAATCCGCACCAGCCTTCCGCCACGCAAGCTTTAACGGCCGCCGCCAGATTTTCCGGCTTCACTTCTTGCCGCAAATACTCCCCGTCGATACCGTATTTGTTCAGCCAGTAATTATGCAGCTTCGGCGACAGGCTGTGTTTAACCGGCCAGCCGATAACGCCCGCGATCTTACGCATCTTTTTCGCCCGTTTTTGCCTGCAGCCCCATTTTCTCCTGGTGCTTTTTCAGATATTGCACAATCGTCGCCGCCGTTTCTTCGACCGAACGTTTGGTCACGTCGATCACCGGCCATTTATATTTATTGAACAGCTTGCGCGATTCGCTGATCTCCTCCTGCATATGTTCCATATCGACATAGTTGGTATCTTCTTCCTGCTTAAGCGATTGCAGGCGCGTTTTGCGGATTTGCTGCAGCCGGTCGGGGCTGATGGTAAGGCCAACGACTAATGGTTTTTTAAGCGTCTCCAAACTCGGCGGCAGCGGGCAACCAAGCACAAACGGAATATTTGCCGTCTTGAGACCCTTATATGCCAGATAGACACAGGTCGGCGATTTGGAGGTGCGCGATACGCCGACGATCACGATATCGGCTTCGCTCAATTCCCAGTGTGCCTGTCCGTCGTCATGCGCCAGTGCATAGGAAATCGCATCGACGCGGGAAAAATAATCCTCGTTAAGCTCATGCTGCTTGCCGGGCGACGCATGCGTTTCCAACCCGAGAAATGACGATAACTCGGACACAACGGTAGACAGCACCGCAATACAGGGCAGACCGCGCCGCGCGCATTCGATCTTCAGCATATCGCGCAGCCGGTTATCGACGAGCGTATACATCACCGCGCCGGGATTTTCCCTGATCGCTTCGATCACCCGCTCCATCTGCGCACTCGTACGCACCAGCGTCCAGCTGAATTCTTCTGGCTCGACATCGTCGAAATGCGCAAGCGCAGCGCGTGAGACACTGCTGACCGTTTCGCCGGTGGAGTCCGATACAAGGTGGAGATTAAATTTTTTCATTCTTAGGATCCGTATGTATAGCTATGTGGATAAGGCCTGTTTGGTTTGTAGTGGCGCATGGGCATGAATAATTATCAGATTTCACCCCCTGCGCCGATTCTTTCTTATGCACATGTGAATTTTCGTATTTCGTGCTTGTTAAAAAGATGCATCATTTCTTTTACCCCCATTTTTCTTATCACCCACAAGCGATAATTGCTCACATTTTTCATGGGGATGGAAAGTTATCGCTTTTTTATCCCCATTAAAACGGCTACACCATCACGACTGGCATATCTCTGGGGATGAAAAACCATCCCCGTTAAACTTACCACTATTACTACTACTACCTAGAATAAATATAATACTTATGAATAGTAGCCCTAAATTATTACTCTCCCCTTTTGGCAAAACCAAGGAATCGAAAATTCCTTTCTGGTTTATGCGCCAGGCAGGGCGGTATCTTCCCGAGTACCGGGCCATACGCTCGGAGACGAGAAATTTCCTCGATATGTGCTATACGCCTGCCAAGGCATCGGAGGTAACAATCCAGCCGATACGAAGGTTCGGTATGAGCGGTGCGATTATTTTTTCCGACATATTGGTTATTCCCGATGCGCTAGGAGTCAAAGTGGCATTCGAGGAAAAAAAAGGACCGCAGCTTGTGCCAGTACAAACACAGCAAGCGTTGGACGATTTACAATGGAATATCGAAAAACTTTCCCCGGTCTACGAAGCGTTACGTCTGACAAAATCGGCATTACCTTCCGAAACAACCTTAATCGGTTTCGCCGGAGCGCCATGGACGCTGGCATGTTACGTTGTTCAGGGTGGCTCCGATAAAGATTTTCAAAATGTACGCGCTATCGCGCTGCGTGACCCGGCCTTTTTCTCCCGTCTTATTTCTTTGTTATCGGATTGCGTGATTAAGCATGCGATCGAACAGGTGAAAGCAGGCGCGGAAATGATCCAGCTATTCGATTCATGGTCGGGTGTGTTGAGTGAAAGCGAATTTCACCGGTGGGTAATAGAACCGACAAAATATATCGTCCGCGAAATCAAAGCCGCCTGCCCGCATATCCCCATTATCGGTTTTCCGCGCCAGGCCGGAAGTAAATATAAATCCTATGCAAAAGAAACTCGGGTCGATGCGGTGAATATCGATTCGTCGGTATCGCTCGAATGGGCACGCGACACATTGCAGGAACTATGCGTCGTGCAAGGAAACCTTGACCCGCTGGTTTTGTCGTACGATAAGGATGCAACCCTAGCGCAGGCAAAACACATCATCGCTATGCTGGCAAAAAATAACCGATTTATATTTAATTTAGGCCATGGTATTTTGCCGCATACCCCTGTAGAAAATGTTCTGGCACTGTGCGAACTGATTAGAAACAGCGAATCGTAAGAATGACAAAAACCGCCGTCGTATTATTTAATTTAGGGGGCCCTGATAGCCTGAAGGCGGTAAAGCCGTTCCTCTTCAATCTATTCAACGACCGCGCGATTATTCGCGTACCGCAGCCGTTGCGCAGCCTGATTGCTTTCTTTATCGCCACGGTGCGTGGCCCGAAAGCGCGCGATATTTACCGGCATATGGGCGGTAAATCGCCGCTCCTTCAGGAAACGCAGGCGCAGGCCGAGGCGCTCGAAAAAATCCTGAACAAAAAAAGCGCAAACGGCGAAGAATATAAAGTTTTCGTATGCATGCGCCATTGGCATCCGATGAGCGAAGTCGTCGTTAAAAAAGTGAAAGCGTATAGCCCAGACCGCGTTATCCTACTGCCGCTTTATCCGCAATTCTCGACCACCACCACCGGCTCTTCTTTTACCGACTGGAAAAAATCCAGCCGCAAAGTCGGCCTCGATATCCCAACGACGAGCATTTGCTGTTACCCATCCGACCGCGGTTTTGTTGCGGCGCATGCGCGCATCATCAAGGATATGTACTGGAAAGCGTCCGAGCACGGTAAACCGAAAATATTATTCTCGGCGCATGGCCTACCGGAAAAAATCATTGCCGAAGGCGATCCCTATCAGTGGCATATCGAACGCTCGGTAGCCTCCATCATCCAGATACTCGCCATCGATGAGGTGGATTATGGCATTTGCTACCAAAGCCGCGTCGGCCGCCTCGAATGGCTCGGGCCTTATACCGAAGAGGAAATTTCCGCCGCCGGCAAAGAGAAAAAACCGCTGCTCGTCGTGCCGGTATCGTTCGTGTCGGAACATTCCGAAACACTAGTGGAACTCGATCTCGATTATCGCAAGCTCGCCGAAGCCAAAGGCGTCCCGGGTTATTACCGCGTGCCGACCCTTTCCGTCGAACCGTATTTTATCGAAGCGTTGGCCGATCTGTGCCTCGGCAGCGACAAGGAAGAGCCGGTGCAATCTTTTACCAAAGAACGTTTCTGCCCACGCAATTTCGGCAAATGCGCTTGCGCATCGTAAGGAAAAACCATGATTAATGAATATCACTGGCTGAAAGCGCTCCATCTCATCGCCGTCATGTCATGGATGGCCGGAATGCTCTATTTGCCGCGCCTGTTTGTCTATCATTCGCAGGTGGCTATCGGCAGCGAGGCGTCGGAACTGTTCAAGGTGATGGAGCGCAAACTCCTGCGCCTGATCATCAACCCTGCGATGATAGCGACATGGGTTTTCGGCCTGTGGCTAGCCTTTACCATCAACGCCTTCGATCCTGCCAACGGTTACTGGCTGCATGCCAAACTCGGCCTCGTCATCCTGATGCAGATCGCGCACGCCCTGATGTCGCGCTACCGCAAAGCGTTCGCCCGAGACGAACGTCCGTGCTCCGAGCGTTTTTTCCGCCTGTTCAACGAGGTACCGGCGGTTTTGATGATTCTGATTGTAGTAATTGTGGTGTTAAAGCCGTTTTAAATTAATATTAACCTTTATTGACGTATCATGGCGGTTGTTAATAACTAAGTTCCCTAATTTTGGAGGTTGGTGCCATGGCTGATTCACAAACCGAAACTGTTACTTCCGGTGTTCCTGCCGATAAGGTTACTCTCGACAATACGCTTCCTAAAGGCTGGGATAAAGAAGGAACGTTTGTCGGCCGCGTCATGATTCCGGGCGTAGGACCGGCCATAGTGCGGTTGGAAAAAAACGGTACCCTCACCGATATCACCGAAACCTATTCCACCATGAGCAAGCTATGCGCTGAAGCAGATCCCGCCGCTGCTGCATGGAAAGCCGAGGGTAAATCCTTAGGCAAACTTTCGGATATTCTGGCCGCCAGCCCTACCGACCAAAGAACCGGAAAAACGCCGCATCTTCTCGCGCCGATCGACCTGCAAACCGTCAAGGCCGCCGGCGTGACTTTCGCCGTGTCGCTGGTGCAGCGCATGGTAGAAGAAGAAGCGGAAAAAACCGGGCGGCCAGCTAAACAGATTGAGGAAGAAATCGAAGCCGTCATCGGCGGCAGTCTTCGTGAACTCGAGCCGGGCACAGAGAAAGCCTTGAAATTGCTGGATCACATCAAGGCGCCCAAGAAGCCCGATGGCGTGGTGATTCCTCAAAATATGGTGGAAGAAATCAAGGATATTGTCGCGGGCGGCGTTGCCGGTGTTGCTAGCCATGGGGCGAAAATACTGGAATATCTCGGGCTCATCGCTAAAGGTCCGGACATCGACCCGAAAAAACAATACGGGCTGGGACTTTCGCACCATTATCCGGCCGTGGGTTTGGGAAAACTGGCTGAAATATTCACCAAGGCCGATACGCTGGCTTGCGTTGGCCATGGCTCGGATTCTGGATATCTCGCCGCCTCCAACTGGAATAATCCCGAGCCGGAAGTGGTGGTGGTGACATCGCCTACCGGTAAAATCGTTGGCGCAACCCTCGGCAACGACATCAATCACCGCGACATCGAAGGCTATTCGGCGCTGCTGCTGGGCGAATGCAAAAACCAGAAGGGAAGCTGCGTGGTCGGTCCGTTCATCCGGCTATTCGATAACAGCTTTTCGATTAAGGACGTCAACACCATGGATGTCGAATTGGAGATTAAAGGCAACGATAATTTCACTCTTTCCGGGCAGAAAAACTCTATGTCGCAGATCAGCCGTTCGCCGGAGGCGCTGACCAAACAGATGTATAGTGAGGGCAAAGAATATAAGGACGGCGCCGCACTGTTTTGCGGTACGATGTTTGTTCCCAAATATAGGCACGGCGAGGAAAAATTCGCCCATAAGGAAGGCGACATCGTGACCATCAAAACCGACAAGCTGGGCTCCCTGACCAGCCAGATGGTGCATTGTCCCAAAGTCAGCCAGCCCGAGCCGGGACTTTCTGAGTTGATGGAAAACCTGGCCGAGCGTAAGTTACTTAGCCGCGGCCCCGAATGGGGCAGTAAGGTAGCGAAACATCATGGCTATAGCGCTGGGCTTAGTGCCTGAGCATTTTTGCCGCTTCAAAAACCATTGACGCCTACCCCGTAATGGGTTAATGTCCCTTCATCAGGGAGCTTTTGGCCCTATATACCCCGCATATTTAAAGTCCCCTCCTCTCCCGCGCGTACAAATGCGCTTTCCACCTTAACATAGTCGTATTACCATGAAACTCCAGGAACTTAAACTCAAAACCCCCGACGAATTACTGCAGCTGGCCGAAGAAAACGGCGTCGAAAACGCGAGCCAGATGCTCAAGCAGGAAATGATTTTCGCCATTCTCAAGAAGCAGGCGGAAAAGGGCGAAGCTATCAATGGCGAAGGCGTGATCGAAATATTGCAGGACGGCTTCGGTTTCCTGCGTTCTCCACTGGCCAATTACCTCGCCGGACCCGACGATATTTATGTTTCCCCAAGCCAGATCCGCCGCTTTGCGTTGCGTACCGGCGATACCGTGGCCGGTGAAATCCGCGCGCCCAAGGACGGCGAGCGCTATTTCGCCCTGCTCAAAGTTAACACCATCAATTACGACGATCCGGAAATGGTGCGCCACCGCATCAATTTCGACAATCTTGTGCCGCTGTACCCCGAGCGCCGCATCAAGCTCGAAGTGCCGATGGAACTGAAAGCCCAGCCGGCGAAAATCGTTGTTGAAACCAAAAACCGCGATGGCCAGAGCGATGTGACGTCGTTGCACCAGCGCCCCCGCCGCGAGCAATCGCGCAGCCAGAATAACGGCAACGACTATTCCATGCGCGTGACCGACATCGTGTCTCCGCTCGGTTTCGGCCAGCGCGGTCTGATCGTCGCCCCGCCGCGCACCGGTAAAACCGTTCTGCTGCAGAACATCGCCCATTCCATCAGCGTCAACCACCCCGACGCCTTCCTGATCGTGCTACTGATCGACGAACGCCCGGAAGAAGTGACCGACATGCAGCGCACTGTCAAAGGCGAAGTCGTCTCCTCGACCTTCGATGAACCGGCAACCCGCCACGTGCAGCTCGCTGAAATGGTCATCGAAAAAGCCAAGAAGCTGGTCGAGCATAAAAAAGACGTGGTGATTTTATTGGATTCGATTACCCGTCTCGCCCGCGCCTACAACACCGTCGTCCCCTCCTCGGGCAAAGTATTGACCGGCGGCGTCGATGCCAACGCATTGCAGCGTCCGAAACGTTTCTTCGGTGCGGCGCGCAACATCGAACATGGCGGCAGCCTGACCATCATCGCCACCGCGCTGATCGAAACCGGCTCGCGCATGGACGAAGTTATTTTCGAAGAATTCAAAGGCACGGGTAACTCCGAAATCGTGCTTGACCGCAAACTCGCCGACAAGCGCACCTTCCCGGCCATGGACATCACCAAGTCCGGCACGCGCAAGGAAGACCTACTCGTCGACAAGGCGACCCTCACCAAAATGTGGGTCATGCGCAAGATTCTCTCGCCGATGGGTCCGATGGACGGTATCGAATTCCTTCTGGAAAAGTTGCAGGATACCAAGTGCAACGATGAGTTCTTCGATAAGATGAATTCCTGATCGATCATGGTTGGCGATCTATCTGGTGAACGTCGATCTTTTCATCGCCTTTGCTTGTTTATTTCCTTTATTATCAGCCTGATTTTCGTTGCCCGCTACGGTTGGATGCTCCATACGGGCGTTGAGGGTGCGGTATTCGCAGAAGATTTCGAGGTATTTTATAAATCGGCTTTATCGTTTGTCGCTGCCCCTTCTTTTTCTCCTTACATAGCACAAGGCCAACTGCCATCTTATCACCCGTTTCTCAATCCGCCTTTTTTGCTTTATTTCACGTGGCCATTGGGATTCTTTTCCTATCCGGTAGCGCTTACCCTTTTTATTTCGTCGCAAGTCGGGTTATGGCTGGCGGTGCTGGCTTCAGCACCGGTTCGCCGTCTCTGGCCCATGCTCGCCGGGCAGCCTGGCGGTTATATGTTAACCTGTATAGCTATTTCCCTGCCATTTCTGATCAATACGGTTTTCTCTGGTCAGCTCGGCATATTTTATGCCGCTATTATTCTGTTGGGAACGGCGTTGCTAGCCGATCACCCATGGCGGTCGGGGTTTGTTCTCGGTCTTATTGCCTGTAAGCCGACATTTGGATTATTAATACCCTTGTTTTTGCTTGCCGGTGGGCAAAGACGCGCTCTCGGGGGATTCATGGCGATGGTATTATTGCTGTTTATTTCTGCTGATTTTCTATGGGGAATAGGTATCTGGACGGAATGGCAGCATGTATTGATGCGGCAGATCGATATAGTAAAACAACCGCAATTGCCGGAAAAATTTTACTCCCAACTTATGAGTATTTATGCAGCGTTGCGTATGATGGGCATGAATACGCAACCGGCTTTACTGGTGCAAGCGCTCGCAAGCCTTATGGTTGCTTATGTGCTCGTGGTTCTTACGCGAAAAAATGCTTCGGATGCGCGGTTATTGCCTTTTCTTTATATCGGTTCTTTTTTAGCCACAGCCTATATTTTCCTCTACGATGCGGTGCTCATTAGCGCGGTCTTATTACACCTGCTTAACCTAAATGGTTATAAGCCCTTACCTCTTGCTACGCGCATGGGGATTATTTTGGGATTATCATTCAGTTTGATCGCCTTGCAGCTACAAATCTATTTGGTGCCTTTGGGGGCGCTTACGCTTTTGTGGTTGATTATAAGCATTTATTTGGAAAAACCGGTTTTTTAATGTAATTTTAAGCACCAGTCTGTAGTATTGCGTTTCTTTAATGTTAATGCCATTCAAAAGGGATAATAAACCATGACTGCTCGCAAAAAAATCGCTCTTATCGGCGCCGGCATGATCGGCGGAACGCTTGCCCATCTGTGTGAAACCAAAAATCTTGGCGACGTCGTATTGTTCGATATCGCCGAGGGGTTGCCGCAGGGTAAGTCGCTGGATATTTCGCAGTCGAGAGCCGTGGACGGCAACGATGTGCATCTGAAAGGCACCAACGATTACGCCGATATCAAGGGCGCGGATGTGATTATCGTAACGGCAGGCGTGCCGCGCAAACCCGGCATGAGCCGCGATGATCTGGTCGCTATCAACACCGGCATTATCAAAACTGTCGGCGAGAACATCAAAAAACATGCACCCGGCGCGTTCGTCATCGTCATCACCAACCCGCTCGATGCGATGGTGTACGTGATGCAGAAAGTATCGGGCCTGCCCGCCAATAAAGTCGTCGGCATGGCGGGCGTTTTGGATAGCTCGCGCTTCGCCTTCTTCCTCGCCGAAGCGCTCGGCGTTTCTATTTCCGATATCAATGCATTCGTGCTCGGCGGTCATGGCGATACGATGGTGCCGGTTGTGAATTACACCACCATCTCCGGCATCCCGCTGCCCGAATTTGTGAAAATGGGTTGGCTAAAACAGGAAAAACTCGACCAGATCGTCCAGCGCACGCGCGACGGCGGCGCCGAAATCGTCAACCTGCTCAAAACCGGCTCGGCCTTCTATGCTCCCGCCGCATCCGCCATCCGCATGGCCGAAGCCTACCTGCACGACAAGAAACGCATTCTCCCCTGCGCCGCACATTTATCCGGCCAGTACGGCGTCAAGGATTTATATGTGGGTGTGCCGGCGGTAATCGGCGCTGGCGGCGTAGAGAAAATTGTTGAAATTTCCCTGAATCAGGAGCAAAAAGCGATGTTCGACAAGTCGGTTGATGCGGTGAAGGGATTGTGTGAAGGAATTAAGTTGTAGGGTTATATGCGTAATATAAAATATACAGTCTATAAAGAAGGCGAGCATTATGTTTCGCAGTGCCTGAACGTCGATGTGGCATCGTTTGGTGGTACGGTGGACGAAGCGATACGCAATCTTGTCGAGGCGGTAGAATTATATTTTGAAGACGATCATTCTGATGATTATATCCCTATAGAGCAGGCATTAATCGGCGAATGCAGCGTCAATGGCTAAATCGATTTCATCTAAGGATATTATTGCAGTATTGGAAAAACATGGTTTTGTATTGAAGTCGCAAAAAGGAAGCCATACGAAATATGTAAAAGGAGATTATACCGTTATTGTGCCGCACCCGAAAAAAGAAATTCCTTACGGTACGTTTGCATCCATAGTAAGGCAGTCGGGACTTTCTAAAGAAGATTTTTAAAGGAAAAAACCATGAACATCCATGAATACCAGGCCAAACAGGTTCTTGCGAAATACGGCGTGCCGGTGCCCAAAGGGCAGGTTGCATATACGCCGCACGAGGCGGTGCTGGTAGCACAGGGGCTCGGCGAAAAACCGTGGGTGGTGAAGGCGCAGATTCACGCCGGTGGTCGCGGTAAAGGCCATTTCAAAGGCGCAGCCAGCGGTGGCATCGGCGGCGTAAAGCTGGCCAAGACGCTCGATGAAGTCGAAGAATTCGCCAAAACCATGATCGGCAATGTGCTCATCACGCACCAGACCGGCGAAGAAGGCAAGCTGGTCAAGCGCGTCTATGTCGAGCAGGGCACGAGCATCAAAAAAGAAATGTATTTGAGCGCGCTGATCGACCGCGCCACCTCGCGCGTGACGTTCGTCGTCTCGACCGAAGGCGGCATGGAAATCGAAGAAGTCGCAGCGAAACATCCGGAGAAAATCCTCAAAATCAGCATCGACCCCGTCGCGGGCATGCAGCCGTTCCATTCGCGTAAAATGGCGTTCGGCCTGAAACTCGCGCCGGAACTGCACGGAAAATTCGAACATTTCGTCGGTGCGATTTACAAAGCCTTCATCGATACCGATGCGTCGCAGCTGGAAATCAATCCGCTCGTCATTACCGGCGATAATGAACTGCTCGCGCTCGATGCCAAATTCAATTTCGATGAAAACGCATTGTTCCGCCATCCCGATATCATGGAATTACGCGACCCGGATGAAGAAGATCCGCTCGAACAGAAAGCCGCGCGTTTCGGCCTGTCATACGTCAAGATGGACGGCAATATCGGCTGCATGGTTAACGGTGCCGGTCTCGCCATGTCGACGATGGACATTATCAAATTATACGGCGGCTCACCGGCCAACTTCCTCGATGTCGGCGGCGGCGCCAACCGCGAGAAGGTCGGCGAAGCATTCAAGTTGATCCTGTCCGATCCGAATGTCGAAGGCATCCTCGTCAATATTTTCGGCGGCATCATGCGCTGCGACATCATCGCTGAAGGCATCATCACCGCCGCGCGCGAAGTGAACCTGCACGTACCGCTGGTCGTGCGCTTAGAGGGCACCAACGTCGAGCTCGGCAAAAAGATGCTGGCCTCCTCGGGCCTTGCCATCGTCCCTGCCGATAATTTAGCGGACGCTGCCGAGAAGATTGTATCCGCCGTTAAAAGAAAGGCCGCCTAAATGAGCATCCTCATCAATAAAGACACCAAAGTCATCTGCCAGGGCATCACCGGCCGCGAGGGCACGTATCACTCCGAACAGGCCGTGGCCTATGGCACGAAAATGGTCGGCGGTGTGACGCCCGGCAAAGGCGGCACCACGCATATCGACTTGCCGGTATTCGACACTGTCGATGAAGCTAAACTCAAAACCGGCTGCAACGCCTCGGTGATTTACGTCCCGCCGAAATTCGCCGCCGATGCTATTTTAGAAGCCATCGACGCCGAACTCGAACTGGTCATCTGCATTACCGAAGGCATACCGGTACTCGACATGGTGAAGGTCAAACGCGCGCTTTCCGGCAGTAAAACGCGTCTCGTCGGCCCGAACTGCCCCGGCGTCATCACCCCCGGCGAATGCAAAATCGGCATCATGCCCGGCCACATCCATAAAAAAGGCAAAATCGGCATCGTCTCGCGTTCCGGCACGCTCACTTATGAAGCCGTAGCGCAAACCTCTGCCGAAGGCCTCGGCCAATCGACCTGCGTCGGTATCGGCGGCGATCCCGTCAACGGTACCAACTTTATCGATTGCCTAGAGCTATTCCTCGCCGACCCGGAAACGCAAGCCATCGTCATGATCGGCGAAATCGGCGGCAGCGCCGAAGAAGAAGCGGCGGCGTTCCTCAAAGGCAGCAAAACTAAGAAACCCGTCGTCGGCTTTATCGCCGGCCGCACCGCCCCTCCGGGCCGCCGCATGGGCCATGCCGGCGCGATCGTTTCCGGCGGTACCGGCGGCGCAGACGACAAGATCGAAGCGATGAAAAGCGCCGGGATCATGGTCACCGATTCCCCCGCCGGCATCGGCCGCACCATGGCGGAGTTGCTCAAGAAAAAGGCGGCTTGAGAATACGCTGTCATCCCGGCGCAGGCCGGGATCCACGCTTCACCATAGGAATAAATAGTGCTATATAACTAGGTAATGTAACAACCCTTAGACATGGATCCCGGCCTGCGCCGGGATGACGTATAAAAACATGACCCAAACCTTAGATCAATCGACCCCCTTTTTCTCCGGCAACGGCGCGTTCGTCGAGGAGTTGTATGAACGTTACCTGACCAATCCGCAAAGCGTCGATGCCAGCTGGCGCGATTATTTCGCTACCGTAACGAATGGCTCTGCCACTCCGGCGCAGCGCGACGCGTCATGGGCGCAGGTCAAGACGCAGATTATTGGGGTGAAGGAAGAAGAATCGAGAATCGAGAATCAAGAATCAGGTAAGAGAAAATCATCGATTCCCGATTCCCGATTCCCGATTCCCGAGGTGGAACGCTTCGCCCATGATTCCATCCGCGCGATCATGATGGTGCGCGCCTACCGCGTGCGCGGACATCTGATGGCGACGCTCGATCCGCTCGGCATCGAAGGCCGCGACCACCACCCCGAACTCGACCCGGCAAGTTACGGATTTTCCGATGCCGACATGGACAAAGAGATTTTCCTCGACGGCTCACTAGGTATCAAACGTGCCAAACTGCGCGACATCGTATCTATCCTGCGGCAGACCTATTGCGGCAATGTCGGCGTGGAGTTCATGCATATCCAGCATCCCGAACAGAAAGACTGGATCCAGCGCCGCTTCGAAAACGACCGCGGCAATTTCCGTCTCGCCGATGAACATAAAAAAGAAGCCTGGAATACGCTGGTGGAAGTCGAAGCGTTCGAGCAATTCCTGCAGCTCAAGCACGCCAGCACCAAGCGCTTTTCCGTGCAGGGCGGCGACGCCATGCTGCCCGGACTCGAAGCGGTGATCCATACGGCGGCCAAGCTCGGCGTAAAGGAAATCGCCATCGGCATGCCGCATCGCGGTCGCATGAACGTGCTGACCACCACCATGGGTAAACCCTACGTCGAAATGTTCTCGCTGTTTCAGGGCAATGTCGATTTTCCGGAATGGGTCGAAACGTCTGGCGACGTGAAATACCACCTCGGAACATCCGTTGACCGCGATACGCCTTACGGCAAAATCCATTTGTCCCTGCTTGCCAATCCGTCTCACTTAGAAGCGGTTGACCCGGTTGTCGTCGGCAAGGTGCGCGCCAAGCTCGACATACTTGGCGATTCCGAAGACAAAGGCAGCGTCATGGGCGTCATGCTGCATGGCGACGCCGCATTCGCCGGGCAAGGCTTAGTCTCGGAAACGCTGGCATTGTCGGAACTGCGCGGCTACCGCACCGGCGGCACCATCCATATCGTCGTCAACAACCAGATCGGCTTTACCACCAGCCCCAAATATTCGCGCTTCACGCCTTACCCCACCGACGTCGCTAAAGCGGTGCAGGCGCCGATTTTCCACGTCAACGGCGACGATCCGGAAGCGGTGGTGTATGTATGCAAACTCGCCACCGAATTCCGCCAGCAGTTTAAACGCGACACGGTGGTCGATATTTTCTGCTACCGCAAATACGGCCATAACGAATCCGATGAACCGATGTTCACCCAGCCGATCATGTACCGCGCCATCGCTGGCAAACCCCTGCCTGCCGAAATTTATTCGCAGCGTTTAGTGGATGAAGGCACGCTGACGCAGGCCGACGTCGATGCAAAATTCGCTGAGTTCAAAAGCTTTTTCGAAAAACAATACGACGCTGCCAAAAGCTTCAAACCCAACAAGGCCGACTGGCTGGAAGGCCAATGGACCGGTTTTGAAAAACCGAAGGGCGAGCATCCCGCTGGCGATACCGGCGTCGATGTAAAAAAACTGAAAGACATTGGCCTCGCGCTGGCCAAAAACCCACCGATCAAAGCCAACAGCAAAATCATTCGCCAGCTTGAAGCCAAGAAAAAAATGATGGAAACCGGCAGCGATATCGACTGGGCAACTGGCGAGGCGCTGGCTTTCGGTTCCTTGCTCACCGAAGGGCACGGCGTGCGTCTGTCCGGTCAGGACTCAGGCCGCGGCACCTTCTCGCAGCGCCACAGCGTGCTCGTCGATCAGGAAACGGAAGAACGTTATATTCCGCTCAATAATCTCGGCGGCAAACAGGCCACCTACGAAGTCATCGATTCATCACTCTCCGAATTCGCCATTCTCGGCTATGAATACGGCTATTCGCTCGGCCAGCCCAATTCGCTGACGCTGTGGGAAGGTCAGTTCGGCGATTTCGCTAACGGTGCGCAGGTCATTATCGACCAGTTTATCGCCTCGGGCGAAGCCAAATGGCTGCGCATGTCTGGTCTCGTCATGCTGCTGCCGCACGGTTATGAAGGTCAGGGTCCCGAACATAGCAGCGCGCGTCTTGAGCGTTATTTGCAGCTTTGCGCCGAGGATAACATGCAGGTGGTCAACTGCACGACGCCCGCCAATTATTTCCATTGCTTGCGCCGCCAGCTGTTGCGTAAATTCAGGAAACCGCTGATCGTTATGACGCCGAAATCCCTGCTGCGCCATAAGCTCGCCGTTTCGACGCTGGCCGATATGGGCAAAGGTACGTCCTTCCAGCGCGTCATCCCCGAAACGGAAGGCTTGGTTGCCGACGATAAAATCAACCGCGTCGTGTTCTGCTCCGGCAAAGTCTATTACGATTTGTTCGAAGCGCGTGAAGAACGCAAGATCGACAACATTGCCATCGTGCGCGTCGAGCAATATTATCCTTTCCCCGCCCGCGAAATCAAAGCGGAGCTGACGCGTTACAAAAATGCCGAAGTGGTGTGGTGTCAGGAAGAACCGGAAAATATGGGCGCGTGGCGTTTCATGGGCCCGCGCATCGGCGACCTGCTCGATGAGCTGGGTCGCACTAACCTGCGCATACGCTATGTCGGACGCAAGGAAGCCGCCTCTCCCGCTGCCGGTTATTTAAGCATCCATCAGAAAGAGCAGAAGGCGTTGGTCGATCTGGCTTTACAACCGGCCAAGCAAACGCTAAAAGCGGCCAAAGCATAATTCAATCGGGAGCGTGACATGGCCGGAGAAATTGTTGTTCCATCGCTGGGCGAATCGGTATCGGAAGCGACGGTTGCCAAATGGTTCAAAAAAGTGGGCGATGCGGTAACGCAGGATGAGCCGCTCCTCGAACTCGAAACCGATAAGGTGACGATGGAAGTCAACGCGCCTGCATCGGGCAAGCTTAAAGAAATCAAAGTCGCTGAAGGTACGACCGTCGAAGTCGGCGCGCTCTTAGGCTCGATCGAAGTCGGCGCTGCCGGTGCTAAAGCACCGCAGGAATCAGGAATCAAGAATCAGGAATCGAAAAAACCTGCTGCGGTTCCCGATTCCCGATCCCCAATTCCTGCTGCAGCGCAGCCGCAGTCTGGCCCCGCTGCACGTAAAATGTTAGAGGAAACCGGCATTCCCGCCTCCTCTATCGCCGGTACCGGCAAAGATGGCCGTATCACCAAGGGCGATGTTTTAGACGCGGCCAAAGGCCCCTCACCCCAACCCTCTCCCCGGAAGGGCGAGGGAGAAAAACGCGAAGAACGCGTCAAAATGTCGAAGCTGCGCCAGGTCATCGCCAAGCGCCTGAAGGAATCGCAGAACACCGCCGCTATCCTGACCACGTTCAACGAAATCGACATGAGCAACGTCATTGCGTTGCGTAACGAATACAAAGATGCGTTCGAGAAAAAACACGGCGTGAAGCTCGGCTTCATGGGCTTCTTCGTCAAAGCGGCGATCAATGCGCTCAAGGAAATTCCCGGCGTCAACGCACAGATCGACGGCGATGAAATCATCTACAAGAATTACTACGATATCGGCGTGGCTGTCGGCACCGAACAGGGCCTCGTCGTGCCCGTCGTGCGCGGCGCGGATGAGTTATCGCTGGCTGGCATCGAAAAAGAAATCGGCCGCCTTGCCACCAAAGCGCGCGAAGGATCTCTCTCCATGGGCGATTTGACCGGCGGCACGTTTACCGTCTCCAACGGCGGCGTATACGGCTCCCTGATGGGCACGCCAATCATCAACCCGCCGCAATCGGGTATCCTCGGCATGCATAAAACCGAAGAACGCCCCATCGCCGTCAAAGGACAGGTTGTGATCCGTCCGATGATGTATGTGGCGCTATCGTATGATCACCGCATCGTCGACGGCAAGGAATCGGTGACGTTCCTCGTGCGTGTCAAGGACGCGATCGAGGATCCGAGACGGTTGCTGCTGGGGCTTTAGGAGATAGAATGGTTTTTATTATTTGGAGAGGCTTAGGATTTCTTGTGGTAGTTATCCCAATGGCATGTTTGGTTTTTACGCAACTTATTCTTGATACTGTTTTCGGCAAAACATTTTATACCACCCATCAGTGGACAAAAGCATTTGGTGTTGCATTGGCAGGCGCAGCTTTGTTTGCGCTCGCTTATAAGCTTGCAAAGAAACCAGCTCGTATTGTTATCGATAAAGAAAGCGGAAAAGAAATTAAGTTAGTTAAGAAGCATGACTTATTTTATATTCCCATGCAATATTGGTCATATTTATTATTAGGCCTTGCCGCATTTATGCTCATTAAAAGTTTGGTATTATAACAATGACTGAATTTGATCTCATAGTCATAGGCGGTGGGCCGGGCGGATATGTGGCGGCGATACGCGCGGCGCAGCTCGGCATGAATGTCGCATGCGTCGAGATGCGCGGCTCACTCGGCGGCACGTGCCTCAATGTCGGCTGCATTCCGTCGAAAGCATTGCTCGAATCGTCGCATCATTTCGAGGAGGCGAAGAACCATTTCGCCGATCACGGCATCAAGGTGAAGCCAGAACTCGATCTTAAAACCATGCTGGACCGCAAGAATAAAGTCGTGATCGATTTGACCAAAGGCATCGAAGGTTTGTTTAAGAAAAATAAGGTGACGTATGTCGTGGGCAAAGGCATCATCACCGCGCCGGGCGAAGTGACGGTGGGCAAAGACGTGCTCAAAACCAAGAATATCCTGATCGCTACCGGCTCGGATGTCGCGCCGCTTCCCGGCGTTGCCGTTGATGAAAAGAAAATCGTGTCCTCCACCGGCGCGCTCGATCTCGAAAAAGTGCCCGGCCATCTGGTCGTAGTGGGTGGTGGCGTCATTGGGCTGGAGCTTGGCTCGGTATGGCGTCGTTTAGGGGCTAAAGTCACGGTTGTAGAGTTTTTAGACCGCATTGGCGGGCCGATGGACGCCGAACTTGCCAAGCAGTTCCAGCGTATCCTCGAAAAACAGGGCATCGAATTCAAACTCGGCATGAAAGTCACCAGCGCCGATGCAAAGGGCAAAGGCGTCACGCTTTCCATCGAACCAGTCAAAGGCGGCGACAAGCAAACGCTCGAAGCCGATATCGTATTGGTATCGATTGGCCGCCGCCCCTACACCGAAGGCCTCGGCCTCGATAAGGTCGGCGTGAAACTCGACGAGCGCGGACGCATCGTAACCGATAATCATTTCGCCACCAATGTGAAGGGTATCTATGCTATCGGCGACGTCATCGCCGGGCCCATGCTCGCGCACAAAGCCGAAGACGAAGGCGTCGCCGTCGCCGAAATCATCGCCGGGCAAAAGGGCCATGTGTATTACGACGGCATCCCGGGTGTGATCTACACCTGGCCGGAAGTCGCCACCGTTGGCAAGTCCGAAGAAGAAGCGAAGGCTGCCGGCATCGAATACAAGGTCGGCAAATTTCCCTTCATGGCCAACAGCCGCGGCCGCGCTGTCGGCGAAACCGATGGGTTCGTCAAAATCGTCGCCGACGCCAAAACAGATCGTATCCTCGGCGTACATATCATCGGCCCCGATGCCGGTACGCTGATTGCGGAGGCTGCACTTGCTATGGAATACGGCGCCTCAAGCGAAGACCTCGCCCGCACCTGCCACGCGCATCCGACGCTCTCCGAAGCCGTCAAGGAAGCGGCATTGGCGGTATTGGGCCGGGCTATTCATATTTGATTAGTCTTGGGCTGAATTGTTCGTTCCGCCAAGATTTAGCGTGGAAGGCGGGATGGCGCTGTGGTCTGTAGGTTCTGTTAGGTCTAATTTCCCGGGGTCGTGGGCGGTAAGTTTTTTATCGGGGTCATGGCTGAGGACCGTTCCATTGGAAAGCTTAATGGTCATCTGAGCGTCTTCGCGATCGCGGGCATGATGCCATTGCTGCGACGTCTTCAATGTAGCCCCCGGCATTTTTGCTCTAAATGCCTTTTTAATTTCATCCTTCTCTGCCCCCGCTTCGGCTGCCTCAATGGCGGCATGGAAACATTGAGCGATATCAGCGAATATTTGCGGATGTTCCACTACGTTTACGCCAAAAGTCTCATTATATTTTGCCGCACCGTCGTACAGCGCTTCTAGAATTTTAAGTCGGAACAACCCATAAGGCTGTCTTGCCTCGCCCGTTTTGAAATGCCATTCTACCGGCGTTTGCATGGCCCCATTGGCTCTTTCTATAACGTGCATCGGATTTTCATCGAGATGAATCATGTCAAACTCGGTCATGATAGGACTTGCAGCGGTTATGG
>Ga0206873_1014_pt3 | contig 56515 bp, 61 predicted proteins | sample Alteio_BWOrgCont_11_FD_152631 | JGI IMG/M metagenome (GOLD analysis project Ga0206873, IMG submission 152631) | Enriched cells from forest soil in Barre Woods Harvard Forest LTER site, Petersham, Massachusetts, United States -... | ecosystem: Environmental > Terrestrial > Soil > Temperate forest >...
TGCAGTTGCTGCCGTCGAACCGTTTAAGCGCGCAGGATCGCGACGCATTGACTAAAATGGATAAAGAATTCCGCGACCGCCAGCCCACCAACAAAGAGACAGCCACGAGCCAGATCAAGGAGCGCGAGACGCATCTGGCCAATGGATTAAAGCACCTGCAGCAGAAAGATATGCTGGGCTATGCCAGCATGATTGCGCAATTGGGCATCGCGCTGGCTTCCGTTGCCGCCATGGTACGCAAACGCATCGCGTTCGATATCGGCGTGGCGGCAGGTGTCGTGGCGGTTGGTATCACCGCCTATGTTTTTATTGCTGCCTATTTGCTCAGTCGGTAGCAGCTTCTACCATAATTTCGACATCGTACCCCGGTGCGGCGAGCTTAGCCTCCACCGTTGCACGCGCCGGTGTTTTTCCTGCAACGACCCACGCGTCCCACGCCTGATTCATCTGGGCAAAAGTTCCAATGTCGGTGAGCCATATATTGGCTTTTAGGATACGGGTTTTGTCGCTGCCTGCGCTAGCGAGAAGTTGGTCGATCTGCTGTAATATTTCCTTGGTTTGTTCAAAAACGGATTTGCCCACCGCGCTATCGGCGACGACGCCCGCGGTGTAGACTTTATTTCCATGGATCGTGGCTTCGCTCATGCGCGGCCCGGCTTCGATGCGGCGTATCTCGGTCATAGGATTCCCTGTATGGTTGCTGTTGTCCCAATCTGCTGCGGATCGATCCGCATGTCAAACGTTGGAATATATCCTTTAAGCGCTTTTATGTCTGGTCGGCCGCTGTACCGCCTCATCTGTTTTTGCGCCTGTTTTTTCACGGCTGAAATCGAAAATCGTGATGCCTTCGCAGGTCTGCGGGCGCTGCAGCACTTGCGGATGCCGCAGGGCTTTGAGCGTATCGTTGAATCCGGACTGCCAATGCGCTTCCATGCTGAGGCGCGAAAATTCGAAATCCTTCGAATATCCTTCATAATCTTTGTTGTGATAAATGAGGTGGACGATGTTGTATACTTTACTGCTGCTATAGCTACTCAGTAATTTAACTTCGGGCAGGTGCTTCAACTCCGCCGGAAGCTTTTCAAGCAGGCTGAAAATCGCATGCCGGGCCTTATGCGCGCTCTTGAAACGGTCAGTATTGGCGCGGGTCCGGCTGGAATACTTAATATCTTTTTGCCGCGTCATCACATCGGCCATGTTCTGTGGGAATTCGCCGTCGGCGCTCCACAGATCAACCTGAAACACCAGCGTATCGGCATACGACCTGTCTTCCACCAACCATTGTAAAGGCGTGTTGGAAATAAGCCCGCCGTCCCAATAATATTCGCCTTCGATTTGCACCGGCGGGAAGCCCGGCGGCAATGCCCCACTCGCCATGACATGCTCCGGCGTAATCGTACCCTTCTTATTGTCGAAATCGGTGAAATTGCCGCTCTTGACATTCACCGCGCCGATGCTGAGACGCATGCTGTCATGATTGAGCCGATCGAAATCGATCAGCTTTTCAAGCGCCGCCTTCAGTTGGGAACTGTCGTAAAAACTTGTCGCAGCGAGCGAACCATGCGGTTCCAGCCAGGGCGTAAACGGGCGCGGTGTAAAAAATCCGGGTATGCCGCTCATAATCGCGCGAATGGCGCTAAAGAAATTCAAGGTCTGATGCCCGGCACTATTACTTGTTACCAGCGACGTAAAAATATTGGGAGAATATTGGAATGCATCCTGTGTGATGGATTCCCAGAATTCACGCAATTTCATAACACGGTCTTGCGGCGCGTTGCCTGCAATAATGGCGGCATTGATCGCGCCAATGGAAATGCCGGCCACCCAATCCGGTTCCACTCCCGCTTCGGACAGCGCCTGATACACGCCCGCCTGATAGGCACCGAGCGCACCGCCGCCTTGCAATAAAAGTGCGACGCACTCGAAGGGGAAGTGGCTTGCGCGGCTATGCTCCTTATTCACGGCAAGTTTTGGTTTTTGCACTTTATGAGGATCGGATTTCATGGTTGCTCCTTCTGTCACTGCTTGGACATGGGTCGTAGCGTAAGGGCAATTTCATGAAAGGTCATGTATAATAAGATTGCTCTTATTATCTGAAATAAAATGATATTTACCGTTTTTTTATAGGATCGCTTTTAAAGCGTATAGGTTCCTTACACGTTTAGGGAGCATGTAAGGCCAGATATTATTTTTCAGGAAAGGCCCGTGTCATGCTCAAGAATAAAAACGCACTCGTTACCGGTTCCACCAGCGGCATCGGACAAGCCATCGCCACACGTCTTGCCGAAGAAGGCTGCAACATCATGCTCAACGGCTTAGGCGATAAGAGCGCTATCGATGCATTAAAAAAAGATCTCGCCGACAAGTATAAAGTAAAAGTCGAATATTCGGCGGCCGATATGTCGAAGCCCGATGAAATCCAGAAAATGATCGCCGATACGAATAAAGCGTTCGGCGGCATCGATATACTGGTCAACGATGCGGGTATCCAGTTCACAGCGCCCGTGGATGAATTTCCAGGCGATAAATGGGACGCGATCCTCGCGATTAATCTCTCCTCGTCTTTCCATACCATCAAGCATACGCTGCCGATCATGCGGCAGCAAAAATCCGGCCGCATCATCAACATTATTTCCGTGCACGGGCTGGTCGCCTCCATCCATAAAGCCGCCTATGTCGCCGCTAAACATGGGTTGGCGGGACTTACCAAAGTCGTGGCGCTGGAAACGGCGAAGGAAAATATCACATGCAACGGCATTTGTCCGGGCTGGGTACTCACGCCGCTCGTGCAAAAACAAATCGAGGACCGCATGAAAGAAGGTAATAAAGACGAACAGGCAGCTAAGGATGAAATCCTTTTGCAGCAGCCTTCGCGCGAATTCGTAAAACCGGAAGATATCGCCGCCTATATCGTCTTCCTGTGTGGGCCAAACAGCAATTCGATTACCGGCGCAACGCTCACCATTGACGGTGGCTGGACGGCGGAATAGCGCAATACCCTGCGCAATCACTGCCACCTCAACCATTGCAGAAAAATCAAGGGTAAATCCAATTATACCGTATATATTTCAATTTGTTATGATGATCTCGCGTGCCCATAAAAATGGTAACGATGTCGTGGCAAGAAACATATAAAATTAACCAATTGTTAATAATACGGTTGTGGTTGCAGAGAAAATGCATTATACAATTCAATCGCTAACAGATATAAATCTATAATGCAGGATTGTTAATGCAGCCTGAATATCAATCACCCGATCAGGAAGCTGCCGATACAGGGCTATTATCCTTTGTGCTCCTGCTCCGGTTTCTAGGTGTCTCCGTCGATCCGCAGCAGTTGGCGCACCAGTTGGGCGGGGCTAAGCTTGATATCACCGGAATGCTACGTTGCGCGAAACAATTCCAGGTAAAAGCGCGCAGCCTCATAAGCGACTGGGAGCGGCTGGAAAAAACCGCGCTTCCCGCTATCGCCGAGCGCCGCGACGGAAGCTTTTTCATCGTTGGCAAAATCACCGATGGCAAGGTGTTGGTGCAAAATCCTAAAATGAATAATCCGCAACTGCTGACGCAGGATGAGTTTTTAGCGCAATGGAGCGGCCAACTCATACTTCTTGCCCGCCGCGCCGGGCTCGGTGACCTGGTGCGCCGTTTCGACGTGACGTGGTTCCTGCAGGCGATGAGCAAGTATCGCTTACTATTGGGCGAAGTATTGGTGGCATCGTTTTTCATCCAGCTTTTCGGGCTGATCATGCCGCTGTTTTTTCAGGTGATCATCGACAAGGTGTTGGTACATCGCGGCATGTCGACGCTCGACGTGCTGATGATCGGGTTGGTGATGTTCTCCATTTTCGAATCGATACTGACGGCGTTGCGCATGTATGTATTCGCGCACACTACCAGCCGCATCGATGTCGAGCTGGGCGCGCGATTGTTCCGGCAACTGGTGGCATTGCCGATCGCCTATTTCGAAGCGCGCCGCGTCGGCGATAGCGTCGCGCGCGTGCGCGAGCTGGAAAATATCCGCAATTTCATTACCAGTTCGGCGCTGACGCTCGTCATCGATTTGCTTTTCACTTTCGTATTCCTCGCCGTCATGGCGTATTATTCCCTGTTCCTGACATTCATCGTGCTAGTGTCATTCCCGTTTTATATCCTGATATCCGCCGGCGTTACGCCGATCTTTCGCGCCCGCCTCGATGAAAAATTTAACCGCGGCGCGGAGAACCAATCGTTCCTCGTTGAGAGCATCACGGGCATCGAAACGCTGAAAGCGATGGCCGTCGAACCGCAGATGCAGCGCCGCTGGGAAGAGCAGCTCGCCGGCTACGTCCGCGCCAGTTTCCGCGTACTCAATATCGGCAACTGGGCGAGCCAGGGCGTGCAACTGGTCAGCAAACTGGTTACCGCCGCCGTATTGTTTTTCGGCGCCAAAGCCGTGATCGATGGCAAACTCACCGTTGGCGAATTAGTAGCGTTCAACATGCTGGCCGGACGCGTAGCACAACCTGTGTTGCGCCTCGCGCAATTGTGGCAGGATTTTCATCAGGCGCGCCTTTCGGTTGCGCGTCTCGGCGATATTCTCAACACCGCGCCGGAACCCACCTTCACACCCGGACGCACAGCCCTTCCCGCCATTAAAGGTAGCATTGCGCTTGAGCATGTGACGTTCCGCTACCGCCTTGACGGCTCGGAAGTGTTGCATGACATTAACCTCGATATTCCCGCCGGGCAGGTGGTCGGCATCGTCGGCCCTTCCGGATCGGGAAAATCAACGCTGGCGAAACTGGTACAGCGGCTTTACCTGCCCGAAAGCGGCCGCGTGATGGTCGATGGCGCCGATCTCGCTATGGTCGATGTGGCATGGCTGCGGCGGCAGGTCGGTGTCGTATTGCAGGAAAACGTTTTGTTCAACCGTTCGATCCGCGACAATATCGCGCTGGCCGATTCCGGCATACCGACGGAGTATGTGATACAGGCGGCACAACTGGCCGGAGCGCATGATTTCATTCTCGAACTGCCCGAAGGCTACGACACGATTGTTGGCGAGCGCGGTTCCAGCCTGTCGGGCGGGCAGCGCCAGCGTATCGCCATCGCCCGCGCACTTATCGTCAACCCGCGCATCTTGATTTTCGACGAAGCCACCAGCGCACTCGATTACGAAAGCGAAAGCATCATCCAGGATAATATGCGCCAGATCGTGCAGGGCCGTACCGTGCTCATCATCGCCCATCGCTTGTCCGCCGTGCGCCAGTGCCACCGCATCGTCACGATCGAAAAAGGCCGTATCGTCGAGGACGGCACGCATGACGAGTTATTGCGCGCTGGCGGCCGTTACGCTTCGCTGCTTCGCATGCAGGGAGGTTGATGATGCGTCATAAAATCCTCAAAAAATGCCATAAGATTTTCGTTTCGATAATGGAATGGTATGAAACGCATGCTCATCCGCGTCTGAGAAAATGGCAGACGCATTTCATGGTATGGGTACATTCATTCAACCGCAATGATCCGGAAGTCGAGTTTTACCCGGCGGCGCTGGAAGTACTGGAAACGCCGCCCTCCCCCGTCGGCCGCGCCACCGCCGTGGTCATCATGTGGTTTTTCGTGTTCACGTTGCTGTGGTCCATCATCGGCTCGGTCGATATTATCGCAACCGCTCAAGGAAAAATCGTGCCAACCGGGCGCACCAAAATCATACAGCCGCTGGAAGCGGGTGTCGTGCATGCGATCCATGTGCAGGACGGCGAAAAAGTCAAAGCCGGGCAGGTATTGATCGAAATCGATTCGACCATCAACGAAGCCGAACGCAACCGCCTGCATGATGAAGATATCGATGCCGAACTCGATGTCGCGCGCCTGAAAGCGGTACTCCATTATGCCGACGACCCGCTGGTTGAATTCACTCCGCCCCCCGATGCATCGCCGGCAAAAATCGCCACGGCGAAATCGCTGCTGGACAATCAGGTAAGCGAAATCCGCGCCAAACTCGAAGGGCTTGACCGGCAAATCGCGCAGAGCGAAGGCAACCGCACCGCCGTCGCTTCGACCATCGACAAGCTGACGCAATCAATTCCCATGCTGGCGGAACGTGCCAAAATGCATCAGTCCTTATCAAAGCGTGGCTACGGCTCGAAACTCGACACGCTGACAGCGCAGCAAGATCTGGTTGAGCATACGCAGGAACTCGAAGTGCAAAAAGGACGTCTGGCAGAAGCGACCGCCGGTGTCGCATCGTTGCAGCAACAGCGTAAAGGCGCCGAGGCCGAGTTCCAGCACACCAATCTCGATAAGCTGGCGGAAGCAACGCAAAAAGCCACCAGCCTGCATGCGCAGTGGGTAGAGGCGGCGCAGAAATTCCGGCTGCAGACGCTGACTGCGCCCGTAGACGGTACGGTGCAGCAATTATCGGTGCACACCAACGGCGGCGTTGTCACGCCCGCTCAGGCGCTGCTGGCCATCGTTCCCGCCGACAGCCATATCGAAATCGAAGCGATGGTTTCCAACCGCGATATCGGTTTTGTCCATCCCGGGCAGGACGTCGCGATCAAAGTCGATACGTTCAACTTTACCCGTTATGGGCTGCTACACGGCCATGTGACGTCGGTATCGCAGGACGCCATCACGCACGATAATTCGCAATCTTCCTCGCACGAAAAAACGCAGGTAGGTGTTGAAAGCGATTCAAGCGAACTGGCCGGACAGGAGCTGGTCTATACGGCGCGCATCGCGCTCGAAGAATCGAAAATGGATGTTGACGGCCAACTCGTGAACCTGACGCCCGGCATGGCGGTAACAGCGGAGATCAAAACCGGCACGCGCCATATTATCGGCTACCTGCTTTCGCCCCTGCGCCGGCACATCCAGCAATCCCTGCGTGAACAATAATCCCGCTTAGTGATGCCATGCTGCGGTGAGTGCGGCCTGCAACGTCGTGTCGGTGGGGACCGCCGTAGCGGTGGCGGGGTTGAAGCTTGCATGCGCCGTGCTGTAGGTGGCCATCGCCTGCACCAGTTGCGTCAACTTGGCGTCGATCATGCTGCCGTCCGAGGTTTTGATTTCCTGCAGCTGGTTGCGCGCATTGCTGAACCAGCCGGCGATCGTGATCTCGTCCTTCGTGCCCATGATATCGATCTGCAGATCGTTGCCTTTTTGCAGGAACCAAAGCTGGTTGGTGGCGATGCCGGCGGCGAAATCCAATTCACCCGTCGCAGCGCTGTTGGTGGCGATGCCGTTCTGGATAATGTCCTGCCCGTCGCTTCGTGCGAATTTATAGGTGTCGTAGCCGCCGGCACCGACCAGTGTTTCGTTACCGGCGGTATCTGCCGTTAGCGTGTTGTTGGCGGTCGTTCCGATGTAGGACGTGGCGGTGAGGGTTCCGGTACCATTGGCGGCGGAATAATTCTGGGTTTTTTCCGAGATGCCCGTTGCAAGGCCGGTAAATGTTTGCACCTGCGAGCCGCCGGCGCTGTAATTCAGGACGGTGCTGGTGTTGGTGCCGGCGCCGTTCGCTGCGGAGTAGTTCTGGAATTCCGTGGCAACGCCGCTGGCTGGGGTGAACGTTTCGACTTGCGATGTACCGTTCGTGTAGTTGATGACGGATTTGGTAAGCGTGCCGGTACCACCCGGTCCCGAATAATTCTGTGTCAGCAAACTTTCGCCCGCAGGTAACGCGGTGAAAGTCTGCATCTGCGAACCGCCGGAAGTATAGTTGATGATAGTATCGAGCAGCGTACCCGTGCCCCTAGAGCCGGAATAGTCCTGTATCATTAAGGATTGTCCCGTCGGCAGCCCGGTGAAAGTCTGCATCTGCGAAGGACTTTTGGTCCAGCTACTCCAGTTATAAAGGGTGCTGGTCAGCGTACCCGTACCGTTAGCGCCCGTATAATTCTGGAACTCGGCTTGAATGGCGCTGGTCGGACTGACCGTTTCAACCTGCGACGTGCCGTTCGTATAATTGATCGTTTGTTTGCTGAATAACCCGTTAGCGCCTGTAGTCTGGAACTCGGTGGCGATGGTGCTGGATGGGTTGAAATATTCCACGAGTTCGCCGCCCGCCGTGTAGTACGTGACGATCTTTGTAAACGCGCCGGTAGCGTTAGGGCCGGTGTAATACTGCATCACCTCGGATTGACCCGCAGGTAATCCAGCTTTGTTATCCACCATCGACGTACCGTTTGTAGCATTCATCGTTATGCTGGTTATGATACCGCTAGCATTAGCGCTCGAATAGTTTTGTATGGTAGTAATGGTGCCGGAAGAATTAAATAGCACAAGCTGAGATGTGCCATTGGCGTAGTTGGTGACGGTCCCAGTTAGCGTACCGGTACCGTTGGCTCCATTGTAATTATTAGCTACCATTGACTGCCCCGGAGCCAAACCAGTGAACGTTTGCACCTGCGATGTACCGTTGGTATAATTGATCGTTTGCGCGACCATAGTACCCGCACCGGTAGCGCCCGTGAAGTTCTGGAATTCCGTGGCGATCAGGCTGCTGGGTTTGAACCATTCAATCTGCGATGTGCCATTGGTATAATTAATAATGGATTCCGTTTGCGTCCCCGTACCGCCAGTGCCTAAATAATTCTGGATCAGCAGCAACTCACCTGTTGGCAATCCGGTGGGTGTCTGTACCTGCGAACCGCCGGCAACCCAGTTGTAAACCGTGCTGTTAATGATACCGCCAGCATTAGCGCTGCTGAAATTCTGGAACTCGGTAGCGATCAGGTTTGTCGGATTGAACCATTCAGCCTGCGAAGTACCGCTCGTATAGTTGATGATGGATTCGGTGAGTGTACCGCTGCCGTTAATCCCGGAATAATTCTGTATGAGCGAACTTTCGCCCGCAGGTAACCCAGCAAACGTCTGCACCTGCGAACCGCCTGCAACCCAATTATAAGTGGTGCTGGTATCGATGCCGGTGCCATTCGCGCCGGTAAAATTCTGGAATTCGGTTTGAATGGCGCTTGTTGGGTTAACTGATTCAACCTGGGATGTGCCGTTCGTATAATTGATGGTTTGTGCGATCCACATGCCGCCGGCTGCCTGAGTCAGGAACTCAGTGGCAATGGTGCTGGATGGATTGAAGTATTCGGTAAGCTGACCACCCGCCGTGTAATAGGTAATGGTCTCGGTCAGCGTACCTGTGCCATTCGGCCCGGTGTAATACTGGCTTAACTGGGACTGGCCTGCTGCCAAGCCGGTATATACCTGCACCTGCGATGTGCCGTTGGTTGAATTGACTGTTTGTTTAGTCAATGTACCACCACCATTAATGCTCGAGAAGTTCTGGACTGTCGTAGCAATGGTATTATTAGGCGAGGTGAATAACACAATTTGCGACGTACCATCGCTGTTGTTGGTAATGGTTTTGGTCAGCGTGCCAGTGCCATTTGCCCCCGTGAAATTCTGGAGCTCGGTAGCGATCAGGTTTGTTGGATTGAACCATTCAATCTGCGATGTGCCATTGGTATTGTTGATGATGGATTCAGTGAGTGTACCGGTGCCGTTAACTGCGGAATAATTCTGTATGAGCGAACTTTCGCCCGCAGGTAACCCAGAAAACGTCTGCACCTGCGAACCGCCCGCCACCCAATTATACATGTTGCTGGTGTTGATGCCGCCAGCATTCGCGCTGCTGAAATTCTGGAACTCGGTAGCAATCAGGCTGGTCGGATTGAATGTTTCAACCTGCGATGTACCGTTGGTATTGTTGATGATGGATTCAGTGAGTGTACCGGTGCCGTCAGCGCCACTAAAGTTTTTGATCAGCAACGATTGTCCGGCAATCAGCCCGGTGGATACCTGCATCTGCGAACCGCCGGCAGCCCAGTCGTAAATAGTATCCGTTACAGTACCGGTGCCGTTAATCTTGCTGTAATCGACATCCATCTGAACAATCCCGTTGGCCAGTCCGGTAAAAAACTGCATTTGCGAATTACCGGCGGTGTAATTGAGCGTCTGGTCGGTCAATGTGCCTGTGGCTTTGAGTCCGGTATAGTCCTGATTGATGACCGCAACACCAACAGGTAGGTTGGCATAAAGATATTTTGCTGAGCCGCCGGCGGTCCAGTTGACAATTGCATCGGTATAAGTGCCGGTTGCATCTGCACCGCTATAATCCTGGTATTCCTGAGCAACCGTAGGGCTGAGACCGACTAATAATTGCTTCTGCGAGCCGCCGGCAGCCCAATCATAAATAGTATCCGTTACAGTACCGGTACCGTTAAGCGCGCCGTAATCCACATCTTTCTGTGTAACACCGCTGCCTAGATTAGCAAAAGACTGTAGCTGCGAATTCCCTGCAGTATAATCAATAACTGTTTGTGTTAGCGCCCCGGTACCATTTGCGCCTGAGAAATTTTGAATCTCAGTAGAAATATTGCTAGCCGGACTGAAATATTCGACCTGAGAATTGCCCGCTGTGTAATTCGTTGTCACTTTATCATTGGTACCGGTGATATTGATCGTATCATTGCTGCCGTTAAGGATGACTTGGGCGTTTGATGCTAATTGGATCGTGTTGCCATTTCCATTCACCGTTACCTGCGCGCCAGCGGACAAAGAGATATAGTCTTGCGTCGCATTGGCGATGTTCCCAATGCCGGTAAAATAGATATCATTGTTGTAAAGTGTGGATGATACGCGCGTAACGGTGTTGTTATTGCCGTTTACGGTAACGTAATCGTTGAATGTCAGGTTGACGGTATTACCCGATCCCACGATAGCGGCTGAAGAGTTGCTGGTGAGATTGACGGTTTCACCGGACGCAGCGATTTGCTCTTGCTGGGCGGCGGCAAGCGTTTGCCCATTGCCTGCAGCTGCGCTGATCGTGTTGCCCGTGCCATTCACCGTCACCGATGCAGTGGCGGATAAATAGATAGTATTATTCGTACCCGTTGTCGTAATAGTATTATTACCAGTAATGCTAATATTGTTATTTCCTGAGCCAAAAATCGCATTGCCCGAACCGGAAATCACTCCCGATGCGTTGTTAGATAAATTGATAGTTCCATTGGTGGATACAACGTCATCGGTCAGGGAACTGGATACCGATGATCCATTGCCGGCAACGGTGACAATACTATTGCCTGCGGTAGCGATTATGACATTTCCCGTTCCATTTACGGTGGCTTGAGCGCCAGCGGATAAGGAGATATAATCACTCTTTACATTGGCAACATTCCCAATACCGGTAAAATAAATATCGTTATTATAGTTTGTCTGCGATACGCGGATGACGGTGTTGTTATTGCCGTTTACGGTAACGTAATCGTTGAACGTCAGGTTGATGGTATTGCCCGAACCTGCAATAGCGGCCGATGAGTTACTGGCGAGATTGAGGGTTCCGCTGGACATGGCGATTTGCTGTTGCTGGGCCGCTACAAGCGTTTGCCCATTTCCGGAAATATTAAAAACATTTTGTCCTCCGGTGACAGTAACATTGTTGCCTGTGCCGGTGAGCGAAATATTATTACCAACGCCAAGAACGGCTGCCTGCATATTGCCGGTAATCGTGAAAGTAGCGCCGTTTTGGACAAAATTGACGATCCTGTCAATTTGCGTCCCCGTTACGTCAGCTCCGTTGAAGTCCGCAACTATCGAGGTTGCGCCGCTTGGCAGCCCGGCAAAAATTTTCTCCTGCGAACCGCCGGCAGTCCAATCCAGTATCTGCGCGATCAGGGTGCCAGTGCCGTTGATGGCGCTATAGTTCATATCCTTCTGGACAACACCGCTATCCAGCCCGGTAAAATATTGCATTTGTGAATTGCCGGCTGTGTAGTTGATGGTCTGGTCGGTCAATGCGCCTGTGGCATTAAGGCCGATATAATCCTGATTGATGGCCGCCACGCCGCTGGACAAGTTAGTGAAAAGGCGTTTTTGCGAACCGCCGGCAGTCCAGTTAAGTATCTCGTCAGTGTCTATACCCGTGGCATCTGCACCGGTAAAATCCAGAGAGTAATCGGTGCATTCGCCGGGCGGTAAAACAAATTGTTCTTTTGAACCGCCGCCAGTCCAATCCAGTATCTGCGCGATCAGCGTGCCGGTGCCATTAATTGCGCTATAATTCATATCCTTCTGGACAACTCCGCTATCCAGCCCGGTAAAATATTGCATTTGTGAATTGCCAGCGGTGTAATTGAGCGTCTGGTCGGTCAATGTACCTGTGGCATTAAGGCCGGTATAATCCTGATTGATAACAGCGACACCAGCAGGCAGATTGGCGTAAAGATATTTGGCCGAACCGCCAGCGGTCCAGTTGACAATCGCGTCAGTGTACGTACCCGTAGCATTGGCCCCGCTATAATCCTGGTATTCCTGGGCAACGCTAGGGCTAAGACCGACTAATAATTGCTCCTGCGAACCGCCGGCCGTCAGGTTATAAATCATACTGGTCATCGTGCCGGTCGCATTACTGCCGCTGAAGACTTCATCCTCCGAAGCTACGTTGCTCGGCAGGTTAGTTGCGGCGATCTGCAATTGCGAACCGCCGCCCGTCAAATTGGTGACGAAGCCGGCGGTAGTGATAGTGTTCAAACCCAATGACTGCGCTTCCAGCAACGTCGACAACCAACCCACAGCGAATGCACTGTTGGGTTCGGCGGCCATGAGCGTATTGATCTGCGCGGTGTTTTCGAGGTACGTATCGTAATCGCTGGCGATCTGCATATATTCCGTCAGCGTGGTGAGCGCGTTTCCATCCTGCGTTGTAACGGTCGCTTTCCAGTCATTAAACGCGGTTAATTTGACAAGGTCGCCACTATCGAACACCAGGATACTTAGATCATCCTGCGTAGCCACGCGTTCAAGCTGCGCGTAATCCCCGCCGGTGGAAATTTGCACGCCGGAATTCAACTCTACGCTATAATACGCCGTGTTGTTTATTGGGTGGAAATACGTGTCAAAAAAGAAACCTTCATGTGAGTTGGCATTCCATACCGCCTGATCGACCTTGCCGCCAATATTGGCAATCATGGCATTCATCGTCGCTAAATAAGCATTATTAAGATCGTAGGTTCCCTGCCGCAGCGTGGATTGCGTATTCTTTGACTGATCATAGCTGTATATGACCGTGTTTGTCGTCGGATCATAAGCATCATATACGAAATGCCAGCTGCCGCCGCCATTGAGCCACCTTCCAAAAAGCCCGCCGGTGATGTCGTTCACGAAATTATATATCGCATCGCCCGCAATCTCGCCGAGAGCTGCGCCGATCAATGCACCGATGCCGGGGAGGATAATGCCGGCTAATGACTCGCCCAACACATCTGCAATTGCGTTAAAAGCAGCACTTCCGGCCAATTCGGCACCGATTGACCCAGCTGTAAAAGTGCAATCCAAGGCAGAGGATACGCTTAAGCTGGTTGCAATTCCTCCAGCTGAACCACCCACGGATGCAAGAAGCTGCGCTCCGACGTTACTGGGGTTGATTAAACTATTGACAAGTTGCTCGCCAACGACCGTACCCAGATTAACACCGAAACTTTGTATGAGCTGCGCACTATTGAACCCATTGAGCAGTCCGTTTGCATCCAGCGTCAGCTGGCTATTAGCAATTGCATCAATATTACTGAATAATTGCTGGCTGATCGTTTGAGTGCCGGCAGCAAAAGCCGTGGCGCCAAATCCGCTGAGATTTAGCGATTGCGCCGCCTCGCCAACAAGCAGCGAACTCAGAACGCCAAAACCCTGCCCCGCCAGATTGGTGGCAACGGCTTTTCCCGTCACGTCATCGAATGAATGCTCGACGATATATTGAAGCTCGGTTTCCCCTCCTGTGGCGCCCTGCTCGGTAGCGGTGCTGAGCAGCGACTGCCCCATCGCCAGATTTCCGACGAGCGGGAAGGCGTCGCCAAGAATAGTCGAACCCAGAGTTGCACCGCCGATCTGAGCAAATACATTATTACCGCCGAGCATGGCACCCAATTGCGAACCGAAGGTGCTGCCGATTTGCGCGGAGGTCAGGGTTTGCCCCAGATAGGTTAAAGCAACTCCCGTGTCGCTGACGACAGCGCCCGTGATAGCGTTGAAGGTTGAGGTATCCGTAACAGTGGCGCCGGTGGTAGCAAAAGAATCTTCCTGTACGGTTTGCGTCAATTGATTTGAAGCATTATAGCTATTGGTTTTTTGCGCAGTTTCCCCATCGGTATAATTGGTTGTGTCCTGTGTCAAATTGCCGGTGCCGTTAGCGCCGGCGTAATTTTTAAAATCGCTGGCAACACTGGCGGAAATATCAAAATAGCCCGTTTGGGAATTGCCGTTGGAAAAGTTATCCGTAAATTGGCTACCTGCACCGCCGGTGAATGTGTTGGTATCGCCATAGACCGTTGCGGTTGCGCCGGGCGCGAGCGTGATGGAGGTGTTGCTTAAATTGAAATTATTATTGCCGTCCGTCCATATAGCGTTATTTCCTACGGCAGTGCCTGTTATTGTGTTTCCATTTCCTATAATACTTGCCGATACACCGCTGGAGATGCTTATGTTATTACCATTACTAATAACAATGGTATCAGGTGAGGTAACATTAACACTACCGCTTACGGTCGTAAAAGTAGGCATATTTGGATTTAGTATGTTATATGCGATAAGATTTGAATAGGTAGTAAAAGCTTGGGTAGCAGTTGCTTCTATGCCACCGCCGATAATAACCCCACCAGTAGTGCCTGCCAATGTTCCAACTATTGCGCTTCCAGAAGTTACGGAGGCGAGGGCGGGGACTTCTTGCGCTATTGCCACATCTATAGCATACGCTGCTCCTGCCATCGCTTCTTCTCCTACAACAGCAGTCACACCGGCAGCAAGGGCTTCAGGTCCTATCGCTGCAATGGTAACCCCAGCAACAGCAGCAGCGCCCAAGGCTATCACAGGATTGATTTCTCCGGCATCTGCTTCTGCTTTCAACACAGCCAAACCGCTGTCTAACTTAACCATGGTGGCAGGGTCAACTTTAAGTAGTGGTCCTACGACATCTATCTCATTAGCAAGCAGTCCAAGCGCAGTCCCTAATTGTGTGCCCAAAGTCATAGGTTTTTCTCCTTATAAAACGTGCTTGGAAACTTCCGAGCTAATCTCTCGGTCGAATAAACAATCTAAGATTATGTTTTAATATAGCTTGGTCAAATATGGGTCTTTGTTGGCGGCCTTGAATGAGGCGTAAAAAATTTTGTACTATACCAATCAACAACGCAACTGCGACAATGCATAACATCATTAGCAGGATGGATTGATTCTTAGATATACTGCTTAACAGGTCATTTCTTGCGAGTGTTTGCGCAATAAAAAATGCCATCAATCCTCCACCATACAATGAGGCCAACACTTTTGCGATTACAAAGCGAATGCGAGCTAGTGCTTCCTTTCCGGTTGGTTTTCTGTCAAAAAATTTATAAGCAACATCATCATCTCCCACAGAGCTACTGATAAGGGTCAAAGCAAAGAAAATAAGAAATGATATCAGAGCCATTTGCATACAAACCTGCAGCCATCAGCAATATTTATCGAAAGAACTAATATGTTTTATAAAACTGCCCCCTAAGCATTCCCCATCTCCCTGTAATCCATGGCGGCGAGTTCGTGGAGGCGGGTGGTGGTATTGAGGCGGATGAAACGGAAGGGTTTGTCCTTGAAAAGCCCGGCGGCAATTTGATCGATCAGCTTTTCATAGAAATTATTCTCCGGCGTCGCGAACGGGCTAACCAGATCCAGTAGCCACAAGCGGTCGCCGGAGCGCCATGCGACGGGGTCGAGCCGCGCCGGTTTATTCGCTTCGATCTGCGCCGTCAGGAGTTTTTCCTTCTCCTCGGACAGCAGCGCCCACATCGCCACAGCGACGGGTTGTTTTTCATTATAAAAAATCTGGAACTGATTTAACAGAATCGCAGGCATCACTGCCCATTCAAGGTCGCCAAGCGTGAGATGTTTATGGCTCGCGGTTTGGCTCAGGAGCCAGGTTATTTCCCCCAGCACCTGTGCGACAGTACGGTTGCCATGTTCAACCATCTGCACCTCCCGGTAGCGCTTTTCTTAATTATTTATTTTGTATTAACGCGCAGCCATATCACGATTAATACCAAGCGTTTAAGAAGTCAATAAATAATGCAAAATATGTGTATGGTTTCCCTAAACTATTGTAACTACTACTGTCGCCATAACTATTAATGGTTGAATTTATTTTCAGACTCGCTATAACAATGATTAATAATTGTTAATCAATTCGTCTTATTTGGATAAGCGGCGATCGATGAAATTCCATTTCCTATTGCTCACTCTGCTGATTTTTCCTGCCCCCGCCATGGCCGAAATCAACACGCTTGAGCAAGCATTGGCCCTCGCTTATCTACATGATCCCGGTTTGGAAGCCGAGCGCGCAAAGTTGCGGGCAACGGATGAGCAAGTGTCGGAAGCGTTAAGCAATTACCGGCCGAGTATCGATGCCACCGGCGAGGCGGGCGAGACACGCCAGAACATAGCCGATGGCGGATTTTTCTCCGGCGACAACCGGTTAAAACCCCGCGATGCAGGCGTCAGCATTACACAGCCGGTTTTCCGCGGCTTGCGCACCAAGGGCAGCGTCGATTCCGCCAAAGCGGCAGCCAAGGCGGGAGGCGCGGCATTGGAGGAAGCGGAGCAACAGCTTTTGCTGGATTCAGCGAAAGCCTATCTCGATGTGGTGCAGGCGCAGGATCTGGTTGAAATCAATGAGAAGAACGTCGCGGCCTTGAAACAGGAACTGGCGATAACGCGCAGTCGCTTCCGTATCGGGGACTTAAAGAAAACCGACGTCAATCAGGCCGAATCTCGTTTCAAAATGGGCGACATCGCACGTCTTCAGGCGTTAAGCGAACTCAGAAATAAGCGCGTCACTTTTTCTCGTCTTGTCGGGGAAATGCCCGGCATCCTGAATCCACCCAAATTACAATTAGATCAGCCAATGACGATTGAAGACGCCATTGCCATGGCGCAGGAAAACAACCCCACCGTCATCGCAGCGGACTATACGCAGAAAGTAGCGCGCGCCGACGTTAAAGTGGCGGAGGGCAGCCTGCTGCCGGAAATCAATATTGTCGGTAGCGCCAACCGCGGCAAGGATGAGACGACGGAAATTCCGCAACGTCAGGACAATCTTTCGATCATGGCAAAAATGACGGTGCCCTTGTACCGTTCCGGCACCGATTACGCCAAGACCCGCGCCGCCAAGCAAACCGTAACGCAACGCGAAATGGAACTGCGGGATGCCCGCAACAAGGCGGAGGAAAAAGCACGCACGGCATGGCAGACGCTTATGACCGCGCGCGAAGCAATCAGCGGCAATCAGGAAGCGCTGGAAGCAACCGATAAAGCGCTTTATGGGGTAAAAGAGGAAGCGAAAGTCGGTACACGTACGACACTCGATGTGCTGAATGCCGAACAGGAATTGCTTAATGCCCGCACCAGCCTGGTGAAAGCGGTACATGATGAAGCCGTCGCCCTGTTACAGGTAAAAGCTGCCATCGGTGTACTCACTGCACAGGCGCTGAAATTACCTGTCGATATTTATGATCCGACCGTTAATTACAACAAAGCCCGCAATAAATGGGCTGGACTGGATATTGCCGACTAAAACAGCACAAAAATTTGTGTTATGGAATTTATGACATAAATTCTTCATATACATCCCCCTTACGGTATCTTTATGAACGACCGGATATTCAGCATCGCCCCTTATTCTAATAACGTTTAGTTGATTATAATAATGGGATGAAACAAATCCCACATACCTATAAACATTTTTGGAGGACGTTATGAATAAGACTTTCACGTTACTTGTAATAATCGCTGGGATCGCTACAGGTGCCCCAGCAATTGCCGACAGGGGAGCTAAAGATGATGCGCAGGACATTCAGGGGGATCTCAATGCCATCAATAAGGATGACGTAGCTCTGCAGAACGATCGGGAAAAGCTACGCAATGACCGTGCGGCCAAAGCTGCGGATAAGGTTAGTGGAGACACCGCAAAGCAGGCGGCAGATAGCCTGCGTATCGGTGCCGACCTTACTGCTATAGCGGAAAAGAAGGCGGAACGAAAAATTGCCAGAGAAAAACTCGATCACGATGAAAAAGAGCTGCATGAAGATACAGCGGAAGAATAGTAAAGCTAAACTATACTAGGGCGCGCTGGTCAAAAGCCAGTGTATCTCTAGTTTTAATCTATGGAGAAACATATGAAAAAACTACTTATCATCAGCGCTGCTGCCTTATGCGTACTCGCCAGTTCTTCCGCCCAGGCGGAGGTTTCTGTTGCCATCGGTGTGCCGCTATTCGCCCCAGCGCCGGTCTATTATCCTCCCCCAGTCTATGATCCGGGTTACGTGGACTATTATCACCGCTATCCATCACAGTATTATGACCGCCGCTATCATCATCGCCATGACGATTGGGCATACTGGAACCATCGCAGGGATCATGACCATAGGTAATCCCTGTGGTTCGCGCTTTGATTCTTCTTTCATTGTTATGGGCGGGTGGATGCACCACTCGCCCGCCGGTGTCCGATTATCCGCGCACGCCATCTTACGCCATTGCCGACCCGCAGGATACGGCGCTGGGTAAAACACTGGCGCGGGCGACCAAAGCACACTCCGGCGAATCGGGATTCCGGTTGATCCCCAATGGCAGCGATGCATTCATGATGCGCATCGCGCTGGTGGAATCGGCGCAAAAGAGTATCGACCTGCAGTATTTCAGCACGCATGACGACTCGACCGGAAAATTATTGTTAGAGACCTTGTTGCGTGCCGCCGATCGCGGGGTGCGCGTACGCATGCTGCTGGATAGCTGGAACCTCGACGATTTCAGGGCTGGCGTTGCTGCGCTCGATACGCATCCCAACATCGAAATCCGCGTGTTCAATCCGTATAGCACGAATGACCAATCCATTTTCGCCTATGTCGGCAATGCTTTCTCGCGGCACGCACAGCTGACTAAACGTATGCACAATAAAGCGCTGATCGCCGATAACGAAATCGCCATCATGGGCGGGCGCAATCTCGGCGATGAATATTTCGACGCGAGCGTCGATGTTAATTTCCGCGATATGGACGTGTTGACTGCAGGAGCGATTACCGCGAAGATTTCAAACAGTTTCGACCGTTACTGGAACAGCGCCGAATCCTATCCGGTGGAGGCGCTGAATGTTCCGGACTCGGACGGACCGGAAATCGCACATCTGCGCGAGGAATTACAGCAGCACTGGGATGAGGTATCGCATTCAACCGCTGGTAAGCGGCTGCATGAAATATCTTTGACTAAACAACTGCAAAATGGCCAGGTAAAACTGGTCTGGGCGAAAGCAGAACTCGCGGCGGACAGCCCCAATAAAATTGAACAGGCGAGCGATGATTCCGTCAGCAAGCCGGAAATCAAACTGGACCAGCTGGTGGATAACGCGCAACAGGAATTCATTATCATCACTCCCTATTTTGTACCGATGGATAGTGGCGTCGAGTGGCTGACGTCGCTGGCCGGCCGTGGCGTTGCGGTCCACATCGTTACCAATTCGCTCGCCTCTACCGATATGGTTCCGGCTGAGGCGGGTTACAGCCATTACCGGCGGGCACTGATTGCAGGCGGCGTCGATCTCTATGAACTCAAGGCGGATCAACCCCCTCCCCCGCATCGCAGCATGTTCAAAGGCTCATCGCAAAACGGCCTGCACGCGAAACTCTATGTGATCGACCGTCGCGACCTGATGATCGGTTCGTTCAATTTCGATCCGCGCTCCATCCATTTAAATACCGAGCAGGTGCTGGTAATTCACAGCCCGGAGCTGGCGGGACAGGTGGCGGGCATGTTTGAAAAACTTTCGGCGCCAGCCGCGAGCTACCATGTCATCAATGATGATGGCCTCGTCTGGGTTACCGAAGAAAACGGCGAGAAAGTTTGCTACAGTTCCGATCCGCAGGCGGGCTTGCGCCGTAATATTACCTCACGATTCTTTTCACTGTTGCCGATTGACGATGAGTTGTAATGTTTCACCCTAAAAGGAGGTTTCCATGAACGCCAAAACCATTTTTCTGAGCCGGCTGATCGGCATTACGGAATTGCTCGTCGCTTTGTCCATGCTCATGAACAAGCAGGCATTCATTGAACTCATCAACGCGATGTTACAGGATAGCCCGCTGATGTTTCTCATCGGCATCATCACAGCGATTGCCGGACTCGCCATTCTGCTTACGCATAATATCTGGTCGGGCGGCGTCGCTCCGGTGGTTGTTACGCTCTTTGGCTGGGCGGTTTTCCTCAAAGGTTTGCTCTCGATATTCTTCGCACCGCAAGCCATCGTTTCCATGGTCGACAAGCTTCGTTTCGAAGAGTGTTTTTACTTCTACGCCACCGCCCCGCTCTTGATCGGTCTTTATCTGACCTACGCCGGATTTAAATCATCCATGTGCTGTAACGGTAGCGCCAAGCATTAGATCGCTTACTCCCCGGCCAATCCTTTGAAGTCTTTTTTGGTCTCGGGGGAATCGGGGTCTTCGCAGATTTTGCGGTCTTTGCGCACTGTGCCCTCGATGACGCGACAATCCTTACCTGTCGCCATATCGGCGCCATCTTCCGCCAGACCTTTGCCGTTATAGGCGCGCGGCACCACTTCGGTGACGACAATATCGGGCACACCCGCGATTAGCGTCGCGGCGCAGCCGGAAAGCGCAGTCATAAGCGAACAGGCCGCACATGCCATCACTATAGTACGCGACAGGTGCAGCCATATAAAAGACGGGCTATTGATCATGATTTTGTTATGTTTAGATGCGCCCCAGCAGCATTAACACGACAATAATAATCAAAATGGTTCCTAAACCGCCACTGGGATAATAGCCCCAGTTTTTACTATGCGGCCATGTGGGCAATGCCCCAACAAGAAACAATATCAGAATAATTAGCAATAGGCCTGAAAGACTCATAGAAACTCCTAACTGCTGGTTTCGTTATCATACGCAGGCTTAAGGGATTGATAGAAGACGGGCTTGATCAGCTAGAAGAAATGATGATGAAACGCTCGAACCCATCTCATCCATTGACCGGGATGCCGTCGAAAATATGGTTATCTTAGGCTAATAGTTCGTTTCCCCCTCAAAGGTGAAACGAACTATTACCACCATTTATGGAGTGAACGTCTAACGGCGATGATCGTGTCCCCGGCGCTCATGGCGATCATGCCCCCTATGGTATCGATCACCCTCAACAGCATAGGTTGGATATACGGGTGCTTCTACATAGGCAGGCGCTTCCACATAGGCAGGCTCCGGTTCAACGAAACCGAGGTTTATCGATATCCGCGCATTAGCGGAAGTGCTGAACAACAGGCACAGGATACCGCTTAGAATGATTATCTTCTTCATACATTTCTCCACGGATTTCAATTATTGTGCTTTATTCGCATCTGTATGGGCATGCTTTTTATGCGGATACGCCATAGCGGCAGCCAGTTTTTTGCGTTCATCCTGCGAGAGTTGCGAGACGGCTGTTGTAAACGCCTCATCCGTATTAGCCCTCATGGTTTCGTAGACGTCGCGTAACTGCTTGCTTTTAGCACGGAAGGCATCTTGATCGAAAGGCTCTGCCGCCATGATATCTTCCATGTCATCATGCAGCGAATGGATCTGATCTGCGATGGCCATATTTTTCTCATGCGCTTCTTTCATGGTATCACGAAATTGTGCCGCATCATCCGCAGGCAATTTAGCTATGGCTTGCTCCACATAGGAATTATCTTTTTTGTCTTTTCCATCCGTATTAGCAAACGCGACGTTGGAAAAACTGAGTGCGAGTATGATGGCGGTGGTCGATAATAGATTTTTCATGGAGTCTCTTTCTCTTCAAAGGTTGGCAATGTCAGGGTTCTATTATCTTCACCGTTGTTTTTCGACAGGGAATAACTCGTGTGGATATAAGGAAGCGGTAAATATTGATATTAAGGAAAATATTACACTTCTCCGCCATTCTCTGGTTCCCTTTGTGCCTCCGCACTCAAATCTATGTTTGTAAATCAGTCCGTTGCGGAAGACAAAAAGTTCTGTCTTAAAAATGTGGGTGTAAATAGCCAGAGCTTTCATTAACCCATTGGCAGTTTATCTCTAACCGATTGGTTGAGGTTTTGCCCAAGAAAATGGCGGAGCGTTGTAGACGCTATGCGAACCTGTTCGAACATAAAAGAGATTATTTTACAAATGGCTTGGCGTTGCAATTTTTTCTTGCGGCGATTAAAAGACAGAAAATAATCTAGTTACTTTGTCCACGATTTTAGGGAGTAAATTCCCCAATCAGACTTATTATCAGTAGGCACTAAAGCAATATTTTCACCCTTATACTCGACAGAAAAATCTTTGAAGAACTGTAACGTAGTTACATCTTTTGCACCTGTGATCTTCCACTTTGTCTTATTATCGTAAACCCAGTAGTCAACATCAGGCTTTGGAGTGGTGCACATTGTTATTGGAGTATCTTTGTATTTTGGATCACTTGCGCTTTCTGCTCCAATTGTGCAATGAAGAATATAATGGCCTTTTGCGTTTCCAACATGAATAGTTTTCTGGTCGCCATTAACCGAGATTGACTCTAACCGGACAATTTCAGGCTCTACCAACTCTTCCGCATATGCTTGGTGAGCCGAAAGTGAAAATAATGCCAACAATATAACTAGAGAGCGTTTCATAAATTTAGTAACTTATAAATTGAGGTGCAGGTGGTCGGCAAGCATTCTGGCCTGCGTATAAATTAAATCCCGCTGCTAGATGACAGATCGTATCTAAATAACGTTCTTTTGGATCAGTTATTTCGGGTTTCATAATGCTTTCCGCATTAAGTTTTGGATAAACGAGTGTATTGCAGGCTTTGATAATATCCACACTAGAAAAATCGATATGATCACCCACATGAGCAAAGTCGTTCCGTATATTTTTGAGGGTTAACAAATCCTCGCGGGCCTGTTCTTTATAAAGCCCAATTGCAAAACCCACCCAAATTTTAGCTGATAAAGTGGCGATCGCACCATGCCCATTATTATCAAGGAGACGGTTTTGTTCTTCCACATTCATTTCGCGTAATCGCATAAGTATTGCACGGCCAAGTTCGGATTCTAAGATAGCACATGCCATAATAGCAGCAGAGCGATCATCTTGTGGATTATGGGGATCGAGTATGGCTTGGACAACATTAGAAACCACTTTTTGGGGATTGGTTTTCTTCGCCATACTCTAACCTTCATTGTATATATTATTATATATAACAATATGTTACGTGTTCATAAATGGCGGTGGTGGTGGGACTCGAACTCGACAGGTCTCGACTATTCAACACCGCAGCCAGATTAGCCTACAGAAAGTGCCTCAACTTTCAAGATTTTTCATTAGGGCTGTTTTTCAATTTACAGTTGGCGATTTATAAGGATTTTTATGGTGTGTATACTCAGCTGTTTCTGCGGGCAAAAAGTGTTATGGTCGCTATTCAGCAAAATAATCCTGAATGATCGCCATCGGCAGGAAAAGCCGGTGGGAATAATTGACCAGCGGTATGAATTGAAAATGCTCATAGAACGCCTTGGCCTTATCGTCCTTGGCATCGACCACCACCGCCACTGAGCCGATCTGCTTAGTGGAAATCAGGGAGCGCCGGAGCGCATCCACCAGCAAAATTTCGCCATAGCCTTTGCCCTGGTAGTTCCGATCAACTGCTAACCTGCCAATCAGCGTCGCAGGCATCAGGGGATAGCGCGGCAGCTTTTTGGCAATGTGTTCCGGTAATTCGCCAACATTGACGTTGGTGGAAGAAAGTGTGTAGTACCCGGCGATTGTTGCGGGCGCGTCGCCAATAAGGACGAACGTGGCGGCAATTTTCTTTTTCGTGTCCTGTCCGGCCTGTTCGCGGATATAGCGCCCCAGCGCCTCCACGCCGCAATCGAAAGCCGCCCGGTCATGTTGCTTGCCGAGCGGCTCGATAACGGGCTGAGGATGGGAAGGTGCAGACATTCTAGTCCATGAGTTTTTTGTAGCGTGTTACCGCCTTCTTCAACCGGCCGGAAGCCAGTGCAGGTTTGAGCAGCGCCGAAACGAAGATTTCCCGGTCTTGCCCAACTAATGCCATGACCTCATAATCCTGAATCACCTTCGTCGCCACGTTCTGCAGCGAGGACACTACAAAATCGGTCAACGTGCTGCCCTGCAGATCCGCCGCTCGTTTGAACAGGCGTTTTTGCTCATTACTGATCCGAGCCTCCAGGCGCCCGCCTTTCGAGCCGGAACTGTGCATTTCTGTTGATGGCATAATACTTACCTCCTATTTCCCATAATTGTACGACAAACAGCCGTACAAGTCAAGGATGGGGTTATTCTGGCTTGTAACTGACTGATATTAAGCCTTCTTCGACACGGGCGCTGGCTCTTCCTCCGGTGGCACGAATGGCGCAAGAAACTTTGGCAGAAATTCCGGATCATCCCAACGGGCTGCGTAATCCTGTTCACTGCGGAATACCAGGTGCATGGCTTCTGCATTATCGAGACTCATCAGGACGGTATATAGCTTATTGACGACTTCCTTCATAAACAACTTCATCTCATCGTCACTAATGCGGGTTAGCTCATTCCAAGGAATTTCCCGATCAGGAGTGATTACTTTTACGTCTGAATAATCGCCTGTTTGGGATATTGCCGTTTTGCCGCGATGCAATTTTTCAAGGAACGTATTGCGCACGCAAAGCACGGCCAGCGCCTTGGCCAGCTTCGCGGAATATTGTTTTTGCGCTTTTTTGTTCATACGATTTGGATAGCAGAATCATATGAGCATCACAATACCGAAGCGACATCAAAACATTATTCTTTCCAGGGTTTTTCATGCTTGAGTGCCATAAAATGCTCGCATTCCGTGTCTGACAACGGTGTAAAACAGGCCACAGATTGCCACGCATCGGGCTTTGCCATGAAGCGGTAACATTGATGCCGTATGGGGCATGCGTCATTTTCACACATGGTAATATCGGGCATGATCCACTCCATTTGCGCCATCATGGCGCGTTTGATGGTGCGTATGATATTGCTTGCCGCCGCACCGCCTTCCAACCCGGCATGCTCGACAAAAACCACCTCCGCGCCGCGCTGCTTACATTCCCGAATGAAATCATCGCTAGTGGCCATGTCGCCGCGCTGCAGCCGCATTACGTCCGTCATCACCACCTTATCGATTCCTCCTTTCTTCACGTCACTTAGCAATTGGCTAAGGGCTGGCTTATGGGCTGCGTTGCCCGACACGCCACTGTCGGAATATTCCTTTTTTCGCAGTTTCCAACCCTTGCGCTTTGCAAATGCTTGGCATAGGCGGCGTTGCTCGGTAATCCCTGCATGTTGAATAGTATCGCAGGCAGTCCGCGCATAAATCACGCAAATAATATCATCGCTCATACATTTCTCCCGTCCATTCAAACCATCCTGTGCCGCCAGATCGCACGGAGACAATAAAGCCCTCGGCAATCAGCGCTTCGGTATCTCGCTTGGCGGTGCGCAGGGCAACATTCCAGTGCGAAGCGATGTGCTTGTTCTGCATTTTCTCGCTTCGCTGGAGCGCCTTCAAAAACCATAACTGGCGCTCATTGAGGAAAAAAGCAGAATTTTCAGCGCCATTTCCGTGCAAAATGTCACCACGCTTTTGGTATTTCGTATGGAGCTCGGCAAGTATTTCTTGCATCTTTTCTGGGATGCTTTCTTGCACAGCTAACTGCCATAAATCCTCACGCCCGATAATGGTTAAAAGCATCCGTAATCCGCTTGGATAAAATGCCGAAAATGTCATAAAATGCGCGGCACTCGGCGTATTCTGCCGTTTATGCCATTTTGCAATGGCGTTAGCATCAATGCCCGTCACGGCAGCGATGCTTTTGACGACCGAAGTAACGTCCGAATGCTCCTGTTTAATGGCCTGCGCGATTGCCTCTCTGATTGTGGTGTCAAGAATTTTTTTAGGTAAAGTTTTACCGATTTTTGCCTGTGACATGTCACCGCTCCCCTTGTTAATGATTAAGGGGAAATCACCGGCCTGCCGCGTCTGCGACGGGTGTCAACGATATGAATTAGCCATATGAATCAAACCACATTGCCGTTTCCCCAAGGGGAAGATAAAAAGCCCAAACCGCCGCGGCGCGCAGCGATGTATATGCGCATGTCCACCGAGCATCAAAAATACTCGGTAGAAAACCAGACGATTGCAATCACGGAATACGCCACAAAATACGGCATTGAACTGGTCAAGGAATATGTCGATGACGGAAAATCCGGCTTGACCATCGGCGGCCGCCCAGCCCTGCAACGGCTTTTAAGTGATGTAGAATCCGGCAATCCTGGCTTCGACATGATTCTGGTGCTCGATATTACCCGCTGGGGACGGTTTCAGGATCACGACGAAAGCGCCCACCACGAGTTTCGCTGCCGCCGCGCCGGTGTTGATATCGAATATGTGGGGGAGCAGTTTGCCAATGACGGAAGCGCCGCCTCCAGCATCATCAAAAGCGTTAAGCGCGTTATGGCCAAAGAAACCAGCCGCGAGTTGTCGGCGAAAGTGTTTCGCGGCCAATGCACGTTGATTGGTCACGGCTTCCGGCAGGGTGGTCATGCTGGCTATGGCCTTCGACGTCTGATGATCAATGAGCGCCGCGAACCCAAAAACCTATTGGCTTACGGCGAACGCAAAAGTCTGCAGACGGATCGGGTCATTCTGGTGCCGGGGCCGGAGGAAGAGGTGAAAACGGCGCGCTGGGTGTACAGCGCTTTCACGGAGGAGAGGATACAGGAAGCTGAAATCGCCGTCGACCTCAACCGGCGCGGCATTAAAACCGACCTGGGGCGTGAATGGACGCGCGGCACGGTACATGAGATACTCACCAACGAAAAGTACATCGGCAATAATGTTTATAACCGCTATTCCTGTAAGCTGAAGGAAAAACACGTAAAGAACCCGCCGGAAGAATGGGTTCGGCGGGACGGCGCGTTCGAGGCGATTATTGAACCGCACTATTTTTACGCGGCGCAGGACATTATCCGCGAGCGCAGCCGGAAACTGACGAATGATGATCTGCTAGAAAAGCTCAAAACGCTCTACCAGCGGCAAGGCTGGCTATCGGGCATTATCATCGATGAAGCGGAAGGCATGCCCTCCAGTAGCGTCTATTCACAGCGGTTTGGCAGCTTGCTGCGCGCCTACCAGATGGTTGGCTATACCCCTGACATTGATTATAGCTATATCGAAATCAACCGCCGCCTGCGCACCTTGCATGAAAGCACGGTACTGGCCACCATCGATAAAATCAAAGCGCTCGGCAGCGACGTGACCGTAGATACAAAAACTGATCTGCTGACGATCAATCAATCGCTCCGTGCTTCACTGGTAATCGCCCGCTGCCAGCAAACCAAAGCGGGATCGTACCGCTGGAAAATACATCTCGATACCGGCCTGCTGCCTGATATCACGGTCGTAGTGCGCATGGATGCACAGAACCAGCAGCCGGTGGATTATTACCTGCTACCTGCGCTCGATATCGAAAATCCCAAGCTGCGCCTCCTTGAAAACAACGGCCTGGCGCTCGATGCCTACCGCTTCGACGACCTGGATGTATTTTATGCCCTGACCGAGCAGGTCGAGATACGGGAGGCTGCATGAGCAAGAAGCAGCCAAGGGTGCAGATGATTCCTGTCGACCGGATTCATATCCTGAACCCGCGTGTGCGCAATAAAAAGATTTTCGAATCCATCACCTATAACATCACGCAGGTGGGGTTGAAGCGACCGATCACCGTCACGCCCTCCGCCGATAAGCCTGATCATTATGACCTGGTGTGCGGCCAGGGGAGGCTCGAAGCGTTTGTCGCCTGCGGGCAGAAGGAGATTCCCGCCATCGTCATCAACGCCAGCCAGGAACAGGCATTGATCATGAGCCTAGTGGAGAACATAGCGCGTCGGCAGTACCGCACCTTGGATTTGTTGCAAGGCGTGGAAATTTTACGCAAGCAGGGTTATGAGGTCAAAACCATCGCCGCCAAAGTGGGTTTGTCTATGGAATACGTTTATGAAGTCCTCCGTCTGCTCGACCGCGGCGAAGAGCGCCTGTTGGCGGCGGTGGAAGCAGGCAATATTCCGCTGGTCGTCGCCGCCAAGATCGCCGAAACGCCTAATGACGGCCTACAGGCCGTGTTGCAGGAAGCCTATGAGACCAATCAGCTACGCGGGCACAAGCTGATGACGGTCAAGCGCCTGATCGAAAAACGCCGCAAGCAGGGTAAGACATTTCATAGCGGCCCGACGAAGCCGAAATCCAAGGTCAGTGTGCAGGATTTGCTTAAGATCTATCAGCGGGAGGTGGATCGAAAGCTACTGCTCAAGCGCAAGGCCGACAAGGCTAGTGAGCAGATGGTGTTTATCACGCAGGCGCTCTGGCAGATGATGCGCGAGGCGAATTTTGTGACGCTATTGCGCACCGAGGGATTGTCGAAGATGCCAAAACAGATATCGGAGTTATTAGCAGCGAAGGGATAGATTTATGAAAAAGAAAAAAGGGAAAAAATCGGGAGGGCCGATCAAGATGGGGTTCGAGCCGGAAACCGTTACGCTGCAGCTTGACCAGATCGTGCCGCTTAAATTACTCGCGCCCACGGCGCGCAGCGGACATAAATTCAAGCAGATTGTAGCTTCTATTCAGGAAGTCGGCTTGATCGAATCCCCGGTGGTCATGCCTGACCATGATAAAAAGGATCGCTATCTTATGCTCGACGGCCATCTGCGCCTTGAGGCGCTGAAGGAGTTGGGCATTGCGGAGGTAGATTGTCTTATTTCCACCGACGATGAGGCTTATACCTATAACCGTTACATCAACCGGCTGTCGACAATCCAGGAACACCGCATGATTGCCAGCGCCGTCGCGCGTGGCGTACCGGAGGAAAAAATCGCCAAGGCACTTGATCTGGATGTGCAAAGTATTGTCCGCAAGCGGCAGCTGCTGGTGGGCATCTGCCCGGAAGCGGTCGAACTGCTCAAGGATCGGATGGTCGGTGCCGAGGCGTTTCCTATGCTCAGGCGCATGAAGCCTATGCGCCAGATCGAGGCGGCTACCATCATGAACGACGCCTGCAGCTATTCGACCAATTTCATGCGCACGATTCTGGCGGCCACGCCGCGTGACCAGCTGGTCGATCCCGCTAATCCGAAAAAGATAAAAGGGCTTGATGACGAGCAGATGGGGCGCATGGAAAATGAAATGGGGACTATCCAGCGAGAATACCGGCTGATCGAGGAGAGTTTCGCTACGGATGTGCTGAATCTTACCATCGCCAAAGCATACCTTGTGACATTGCTGGCCAATGCGCGTGTCGTGCGCTACCTGGCGCAGCATTATCCGGAATTCCTGTCGCAGTTTCAGCAAATCGCTGACATGACGACGCTGTCGGCAAAAGCGCCAGCATAATTCATTCGGGGACCGAGACCCGTATAAACGTCGGTACTGTGGGAGAAGCCGCACGAGGGGCGGATCAAGCGCAGTGGTGGGAACGGCGGCGATCCCGTCTTCGCCCACCAGGTCGGCTGTCTTTTCGCCGACCGGCTGCGCGTTGCATTTGGCTGCGCAGCAGGGCTACACATCCGGCGAAGCAGGAAAGCCGTAAGACTTCGCCGGTGTGTTTGTTTATGGAATTCGATTTAAATCCCTGAAATAATAAGTGCGCCGAGACAGAGTCCCGGCGCACTATAAAAAACCAAATCCGCAGCACTGGTGCCGGGAGTTAGAATCGCCTAATAACGGGCGCAGGCTTATTCCTCCCTTTCGGAAGTGTTCTATTAGGCCCACTCCCGACGCATACGCGTGCGGAAGTAGGGCTTGCTGAAACGAGCCTACAAAAAATCGCTGTTATTAGGGGATTCTAGCCCCCTCAGGGGATAAGATAAGAGCCTACGCTCTTGATGTCAAAACAAACTCAGGCCGCGACCCTTTGCGGCGCAAACATCATGGCTTTCGCCTGGTTTAATTTAACATGTTCTTTGGAGATTTCACGCTCGTGTAATTCCAGTGATATATCGCGCATGGCATCCGTCAGGGCGGACTTTATGTCCTTTTCCGATAAAGCACTTTTTCTGGCGCGGCTGTAAAGTTTAGTTTCGAACCCGGATTCCAATTTACTCAGCAGAATCTCACTGAGATGATTCAGTTCATAGGGATTAAGTTTGCTGAACAAAACAGCGAATTCAATATATGATCTATTCATAACACTCTCCTGTTTAATGGTTTATAATCCCCTTAAGGGGAGAAGTATTATAAAATATCAATCATGGATTGCAATATATGTTATTCGGCACAATCAATGGAAGGGTTAGCCCTTATATACCCTGGATTTTACATATGATAGATGCAGCCTTGCTTCGTTCAATCGCTGCTCTGCGAATTCAACCTGCAGATCTTGCATGGTAGCGATAAGAATATCTTTCAAATCTTTCTTATTACGTGATTTTTTCTTCTTAACTGCTTTGTATCTTTTGTGTATCGCACGGCTAAAGTGATCCAATTCGTAGGGGTTCAATCCTTCAAACTTCTCCAGAAAATCGACATAGTCTTGACGTATCATAATTGTACTTTCATTCCCGTAACCGCGTGGCCATTATGCGGAATTTGACGCCTACAACATCTTCCACCTCATCTATAGTTTGCCATTTGCCTTGGCCGACGCCGAATTTACGCCTCCATAGGCTGATGCGACCTTGAGCTATGGCATCTTTGTCATCCAGGCGTTCCATCGTAAAATCAAGCTCGACCGGCACTGTTTTTCCATGAATGGTGAGTTCGGAATCGGCATAGTAATATTGGCGATCATCGTCCTCGCGGCCAGGCATTAATTTTATAGCCGTTGTACGCAGTGTGGCTTTTGGGTACTGTTTTGCGTCAAGCCAATCGGAGCCTGATGCGTGCCTACAAGCTGATAGGCTACACGCCGGAACGCGACTACCGCTTTGTGGAGGTAAACCGCCGCCTGCGGACTATGCACGCGGAAATCATGGACGATACGCTTCGCAAAATACAGAAATTGGGCGGCGCCGCACAGCACGATCCCGCTACCGATTTACTGACTATCAATGATTCCCTGAAAGTCTCGATCGTCATTTGCCGGTGCAATGAAACGCAGTCAGGCGCACTAAGCTGGAATATGAGGCTGGATAGCGGCCTCCGTCCCGATATTACGGTGGCGGTGCGCATGGACGATAAAAACGAGCAGCCGCTGGATTATTATATTTTACCGGCAATTGATATCGAGAACCCCACCATACGGCTTACCCGGCACAACGGCTTCGCTCTGGACGCCTACCGCTTCGATAACCTTGAGCCTTTCTTCCTGCTTGCCGAGCACACCGCATTAAGGGAGGTCGCATGACCGCTCAATCGAAGGTGCAGATGATTCCAGTCGATCGGATCAACATTTTGAATCCGAGGGTGCGAAACAAAAAAATCTTTAGCGATATCGTTCAGAATATTTCTAAGGTGGGTTTGAAGCGTCCGATCACGGTTACGCCGTGCCGGTCAAACGTGCCGGACAAGGATTACGACCTGGTTTGCGGACAAGGTCGGCTTGAGGCATTTCTGGCCTGCGGCCAGTCCATGATCCCGGCGATAGTGCGCGACGCCAGCGAGGAAGACGCGCTGGTGATGAGCCTTGTGGAAAATCTCGCCCGCCGCCAGCACCGGGCGCTGGATTTGCTGGAGGGAATCGCAATCCTTCGGGAGAAGTATGACGCCAAGGAAATCGCCGCGAAGACCGGCCTGTCGATGGAATACACAAACGGCGTCCTTAATCTGGTAGAGCGCGGCGAAAAACGCCTCCTCGCTGCGGTGGAAGCCGGTCAGATTCCGATCAGCGTCGCGGTGCAGATCGCGCTTTCCCCGAACGACGCCCAGCGCGCCCTGCAGGATGCCTACGAAAAGGGTCTGCTGCGCGGTAAGAGGCTGCTGGACGCGAGACGTCTGGTGGATACGCGCCAACGCCGGGGAAAGGAAATGATAAAAGGCGGCACGCAAGGCCCCCGCAATCGGAAAAATGAAAAAATATCCACCGACCACCTGATGCGCGAATATAAAAAAGACGTCGATCAGAAGCGCATTTTTGCGCGGAAAGCCCGGCAGGTGAGCGACTCTATTACTTTTATCACCGAGTCACTTCGGGATCTGTCTAAAGACGAGCATTACATGACGCTGCTGCGCGCGGAAAAACTGACGACGATGCCTAAGCAGCTGGCAACGGCAATGGGGAGAAAATCGTGAAAAAAGGAAAGCGCGGGAGACCGCCTAGAACCAGAATGCCGGACGGCACGGTCAAAATCGGCTTCGATCATGAAACCATCACATTGCGTATTGATGAAATCGCCCCTCTGAAAGCTGTGTCACCGGCGGTGCGCAACAGTGAAAAATTTAAGCAGATTCAGGCTTCGATGCGGCAAGTCGGCATCATAGAGCAGCCTATCGTCGCCGCCGCTAAGGTGGCGGGCAAATATGTGCTGCTGGACGGTCACCTGCGACTGGAAGCGCTTAAAGACATGGGCGTAGAAGAAGTGGTTTGCCTGATTTCGACTGACGACGAGTCTTTTACCTACAACAAACACATCAACCGCATTTCGACAGTTCAGGAGCACCGTATGATCCAGAAGGCGGTGAAGCGCGGCGTGTCAGAGGAGAAAATCGCCCAGGCTTTAAATATTAACGTCGGCAGCATCGTTAAGAGAAAAAATCTGATTGAAGGCATTTGCCCGGAAGCGATTGATCTGCTTAAGGATAAAATGGTGGCTATCGTAGTATTCTCCATCCTGCGGCAAATGAAGCCGTACCGCCAGATCGAGGTCGCCAGCCTGATGAACGGCAGCAATACCCATTCGATCTCCTATGCCAAGGCGTTGCTTTTCGCTACGCCGAAAGATCAGCTGATGGATCCTGATAAGCCGAAAAATATCAGGGGATACAACGAGGAACAGATCGCCCGCATGGAAAGCGAAATGGGCAGCCTGCACCGGGAGCTCAAGTTGATCGAGGAGAATTACGGCAAAGATGTTCTTACCCTTAATCTGGCGGAATTCAAGCATGTGCATATACTCGCCATGCGCAGATACCACCTTAAACAGATTTACGCGCAGAAAGTCAGTTTTGACAGCTTCTGCGAAGCCCAACGGCTGCTCGATTGCATGCCAGTGGAGCTTACAGATGAGGAAATAAAAGCTCATCAGAAAAAATTTAAACATCTGTTTAAAGATTTAGAGGAAAAAAAAGACCCTGCCGCCAATAAAGCGCAGGGTCTTAAAGTATCCGGGGTAAGAAAAAGCGCCTAGGTCGTCCGATCCTGACGTACATTCTTTTACCTTCTGTAGACAAAAACTGGTTTTCGGCGTTACCATCGGGTCATGCTTCCCATGCCCCGTGATAACGCTTTGACCTCAGCCGTCTCCGGCTTGCGCTGGCTGTATGTCGATTTCAACAGCTACTTCGCCAGCGTTGAGCAGCAGCTGCGGCCGGAGCTGCGCGGAAAGCCCATAGCCGTGGTGCCGGTGGAAATCGGAAATAATATTTACGGCTTCTGGCAGTCCTAATTTTTTCATTCCACTTTTCCCCTCAGCAGCAATTTTGCTACCACAGCGGATACTTCATTCTCATAGCTGCCGGCCGACATATGCTGCAAGCGTTCCCGTAACCACGGCTCGTCCCACAAATCCCAGCCTTTCTCTGCGAAATGCTTGTGCAAACCCTTCCGATCCGCGTCAGTGGCAATTCTCCCGCAGGCCAGGCATAGCTTAACCTCGGCGTCAGGCGGGCAAGCTCCCGATGCTGCCAGCTGCTGGCGCAGCCTATCAAAAACCACCTCGCGCAGATTGTCATCGCTAAATAGTTTGAAGCGTTCGGCGAATTTCTTATCCTTGCCGTCAAAGGCACGCAAGGCCACGCCGCGCGAATCTAAGTAGCTTTTACATTCGACCACGAGCAAAAGATTGTCGCGCCCACTATATGCCACCACATCAATTTCCCAGCGCGGTGATGATGGCCGTCCTATTTTACGCTTTTCCTCTTTTGTCAGGTCGACCTTAACGGAGGTGCGAACCCAATATCCCTCTCGCCATAGGATTTCGCTCACCAATTGTTCAAAAGCGTCCATATTTTTCCTCTCTATTAATCATCGTCACAACGATGGTGATGGCGGTGATTGCCGCCCAAAATAATCCAGACCCAAAATGCCGTGGGGCTGACTAAATATAGAAGAATTCCAGTAAGCATGACGTCCTCCTTTAGTTACCGTTCTGCGCTGCGTAATTTCCGAGCCAGCAGAACGTGTTTACGAGCTTCATCTGCTCGATGGTCTTGCAGGGTATTTCCATCAGCTGCGGATTCGCCACAATCACGGCGAGGCATTGCGCGCGCGATACTGCGACGTTGAGGCGGTTTTTGCTGTACAAAAATTCGATGTTGCGCGGCAAGTCTTCGGCGCTTGATGTGACCATCGAAATCAGCACCACCGGCGCTTCCTGGCCTTGGAACTTATCGACCGTGCCGACGCGCGCGCCCTGGGGCAATACCGCGCGCAGGTGATTGACCTGCACGTTATAGGGGCTGACGACAAGGATGTCCTCGATCTGCAGATCACGGACGGTGCCGTCTTTGTCGTGGAATTTCTGCTTCAGCAGAGCCTGATAGCATTCCTTGATGGCTGCAGCTTCCTCGGTGCTTTTCTGTGAGCAGCCGGTATGTGCGACCGGCAGGAAATGAATTCCCTCCGGCGTGATGCCATTTATCGGCTTATCGAATATCAGGTGCCGCTGGCTGTTTTCCGCATCTGCTGCGAGACGGCCATCGTAAAAAGCATCCGATATGAATTTGCAGATCAGCGGATGCAGGCGGCGCGTGTTATTGAGGAAAATACCTCTATCGGCCGGAATGGTCGCATGATCGCCCAGCAGGAATTCCAGCACCGACTTTCCGGCCTCACCGGGATGCACACCCTGAATCGGCTGCCCCAACTGCATCTGGTCGCCGACCAGGATGATGTTCTTTGCTGCCGCGCCCATCGCCACCACGTTTGCCACGGAAACCTGGCCCGCTTCCTCGATAATCAGGTAATCCAGCTGCTGGTCGAAACGCTCATCGGCAAAAAGCCAAGCTGTACCCGCCAGAAACTGCGCCGACGAGCTGATATCCTCGGTCTTCTCCACGCTGCCAATATTCTGACCATGATAGGCAGTCTCATCGCTACCGGCAGAGCATTTCTTAACGCCTTTGAAGCTGAATTTCTGCTCCTCCGCCACCAGCTCCACCCGGTCGAGCAGATTATGAATGGCTTTATGCGAATTGGCGGTGACGCCGATCCGCTTGCCCATCCGCAGCAGCTCGATGATGACATGGGCGCTGGTATAGGTTTTTCCGGCGCCTGGCGGCCCTTGAATGAAGAGATAGCTATTATCCAGCGCCGCTATGGCCTTGATGCTTTCGGCCAGCAGATCATCACCGGCGATGATAGGGTCACCGGCCAGCGTGAAAACGGCGAGCACGCAATCCAGAGATGCGGAAAGCGGCATGCCTTGCCGGAGCGCCAGCGCGTCAACGGCGGTGGCGATCGGCGTACTCTTTTGCAATGCCGCGCTGATGCTGGCGGGCAGCAAAAAGCCCCTTTGCGTCAGGCTCCGCAGCTGGACGGAGGCATTAATACCCTGTTTTTGATTAAGACCATTGACGCTGGCCGTCACCGGCACGCCGAGACGCTTTAGCAATGCCGACAGCGTGGTGTTCAAGTGCGTTGTCTTAAGCAACGCCGCATTCAGACTGGCGTTAAGCGCATTGCTCCGCCGCTGGATGCTGGCGCTGAGGCTGGAGCTGGCCGTGGCACCGGATTTCTTAACCAGCGCGCCGACCTGCGCGGTATGCGTGATACCGGCTTTCTCGATCATGGCATTCAGGCTGGCAGCTGCGGTTTCCAGCTTCTGCAAAAGAACATTCAGCGATGCCGTGATGTGGATGCCGCTGCCGGGTACGAGATAGGCGTTTAGAGCGGTCGTCAGAAGCTCCGTCTGGCGCACGGCGGCGTTTAGTGCTGCGGTGATAGCGATGCCTTGCTTCTTTGCCAGCGTACCGACGCTGGCGGTCTTGCCGATGCCTTGCCTTTGCGCGAGCGCGTTAAGCGATGCCGTAGCGGTGACGGTTTTCTTAATTGCGGCATTCAGGTTTGCGGCCACCGAATGCGTTTTAGATACCGCTGCATTGAGTGAGGCGCTCTTTGTCACAGCCTGCTTCTGTGCCAGCGCATTGAGGCTTGCCGTATTCCCGACCGCTTGTTTCTTCGCCAACGCATTCAGTGCCGCCGTCGCGCTGGCGGTTTTCTTTACCGCGGCATTAAGACTGGCCACCGCCGACATGGTCTTTTTCGCCAAAGTATTGACTGAGGTGGTTTTTGTTACACCTTGCTTTTGCGCCAGAGCGTTAATGCTGGCGGTTTTCAAAACGCTTTGCTTTTGGATAAGTACGGCCAACGTCGAGGTAGCGGTATGATGCGCCACCAGCACCGCGTTAAGCGATGCCGTTTCCGTGATGCCCTGTTTTTGTGCCAGCGTGTTCAAGCTGGCGGTTTTAAGCGCGGCCTGCTTCTGGATCAGGGCATTAAGACTGGCGGTTTTTGTTTTAGTGCCCGCAAGACTGGTATAGGGGAAGCCGCCCCAAAAAAATCTGGTCTTTGACATTGGCTACCACGCTATGTAAACCGCACCGTCCGCGCCGCGCCCGCTGATGGCCGAGAGCTTGCCAGCGCCGCTGCCGCCCGCGCCGGGAGCTTTTCCATCATTGCCGTTGCCGGAGGTGCTGGCCTGTGTCGGCCCACCAGTACCGGTTATTCCAGCAATGCCCGGCATGGTGCCGGGCGCATTGCCACCCGCGCCGCCGTTACCGCCGCTGCTGCTGGTGCCGCCGTTTCCGTTCGTATTGGTGCTGCCTAAGCCGTTGGAAGTGCCGCCGGAGCCAGACGTTAAATTGTTGCCGCCAGCTCCGCCCGTAACTTGGTAGGTGGTGCCGCTTACTACCGCGCTCGTCGTGCCGCCTGAATTGCCGCCGCTGCTGAAACTTACGGTCGGAACGCCTCCGACCCCCACGGTGATGGTGATTTGTGTGCCGGGCGTGACGGCGATATTGACCTTTTCCTCGTAAGCGCCGGAACCGGCGCCGCCGCCGCCGAAAGATGAATTATCGCCTGCACCGCCCGATCCGCCTGCGCCCCACAGTCTGAGCGTCTTTAGCAGCTTGACGCCGGGCGGCACCACGAAGGTGCAGGATTTCTGCGTGTAGAAAAAACGCTGGTTCGATGACGGGTAGTTGGACTTAGGGAAAGGGTTTGTGCCTCTATCGAATATGATAGATTGCTTTCCTCCCCTCAGTTTCGGCATGGCGTTAATCCCTGTAGATGCCCAGCGCGAGGAAAAACTTTGCTGCGTTGCCCGGCGTGAAAGCGGTGTTGGTACGCAGCAGGCCGTAGATATCGGCCAGACTCGATCCGGCCTTGCCGATGATGGTGGGCTGCGCGTAATAGATCATGTTGCTGCTGCCCTGTGTTTGCAGGCCAGAGGTGAACTGAATAATGCCGATGCAGGTTTCCATGTCGGCGTTCGACGGATTAAACGCCGCATTATCGTTCGTCGCGGTCGGCGCACTGGTTTTGTTAAACAGCAGGAGATCAATATTCGGAATGGTGCCGGGCGGCGCGGCTTCATATAGCAACGTGGAGTGGCCGATCATGAACGGCCCTGCGTTGCGCTGCGCGATGCCGGAAAAGGTGATCGCAGAAGGCGCCGACGTGGAATTGGCAATCGCATCTCCAGCGGCATAGGCGGTGGTGTCTGCCGGACGGGTGAAATTGGCGGTAATCCAGTCCGTATCGGAAACGGTGATCGGCGCAGTATTCGGCGTGGCATCCTGAACCACTCGCATCGCCACCGATGCGTTATTAATATCCGGTATGCTGACGGTGGTGGTCATGCATTTCTCCTTAGGCGGTTAAGTTGACGTACCATTTGCTGGCGGTGGCCGCCCAAAACATGGCGTTCTTGCCCGCCGCCAGTGAAAACGCGGTGTTGGCTGAAAGCGCGTTTATGCTATGGCTGGAGGCCGGATAGACGTTCAGCGCATTCGCACCGGCGTTCGCCACAAAGATAAATTCGCCTTGCTCCGGCGAAGGAAGTATCCCGCCCTGGCCGGAGCCGACCGTGGTGAATTCATTGGTCTGATTGGTAATTGCGGTCGCGGTGCCTTGCGTCGTGCCTGCCGCGCTCAGGCCGGAGGCGTTTGCTTTTACCGCCATGCGGCCGCTTGCGGCCAGCATTTTGATGGAATTGAAAAAGGTCGATCCGTCCGGTGAAACTTTCAGCGTGAAATTATCATCGCCCAGTAGCCCGAACTCGGCACGCTCGGAAAAGCCATCTTGAAAGGTCAGGCTGGCTTTGCTGCCGCTGCTGCCCTTATTGAGCTTCACCTGTATGTCGGTGCCGATATTGTTGAACAATATCGCGGAGCTGTTCACGCTTAGTTTGTTGGTGGCATCCGCCGTGGCGTTGATGCCCAGCATGGTGAGATTGGCGAAGGAAGTGGGATTGAAGGTGAGAATCCAGGCCGTCCCGCTCCAGGTGTAAAGCAGGTTTTGGGAATCCACCCACACTGTCATGCCCTTAAACGGCGTGATGAAGTTCCAGCCGGTCGTGTAAAAGGCAACGGCATTCGCCTGACCCGCCCACGCGCCGGTCGGCGAACTGCCGACAATATAGCAGTCGCCGGGACTCGGCGAGCCGGGCGGCGTGTTGATGCTGATATCCACCATCGCCGCCTGAATCAGCGCGTCGATCAGGTCGAGCGCAGCGTTATGCGTCACTTCCTTCTGCGACTGCGATTGCAGGATATAGGGCAGCTTCACCCGGTTAGTGGTGTTGGCCATAAAGCACTCTTTGGTTAATGATGTTAAGAATTAGACGGTGGCATTGCCCGCGTAGCCGCGCCCGATCTTCGCCGAGAGCTGGTAGATATTGACGGCGATGCTGCTCTGCGCCGAACCGAAATCGGTCACCTGCTGGGCGGCGGTGTAGCTGGCCGTGGGCGAAGTCAGGCCGGTGATGGTGCGCTTGACCGTGCTGCCGCTCATGACGTCGATTTCGTATTTTTCACTTTCCTCCGACAGCGGCACGTCGACGCCGTCGCGCCAGTCGCCGCCGATGCGCGTCCGGCGCAGCCAGGTGAGCGTTAAGTTGCCGCTTCCGTCACGCGCTCCGGCGATCTGCACCGGAGAGTAGGGTTTAAGCGCATTGGCATTGTAGGTAAAATCCTGCTCCGTGGTGTTTGCCAGCGTATTCAGCACGGCAGATCGCGCTCGAATGTATGGGATTATCCGGCTGTTCGAACGTTTTTCAAAGACTCGGAAACCGGCGAACGCCGCGATGGCCTGATGCGGCTGCATCCGACGCCACGGCCAGTCGCCATGTTGATGGATATTTTTCTCGATTGCTCGAAACGCGGCGACATCGTGATGGAGTCGTTTATCGGCAGCGGAACAGCGGTTTTAGCGGCGGAGAAAACAGGCCGCAGATGCTACGGCATCGACATGGAGCCGAAATACATCGATCTGGCCATCCGCCGCTGGCAAAATTTGACGGGCAAAGAAGCAATTAATACAGAAACCGGGCAACCATTCACCATATAGAATAAACAAAATGACCAAGCGTAAAACCGGAAAAAATGAGAAGACGAAAAATGCAGCTAACAAAGAAGATGGTCTTTGGAAGAAATTTCTTGCTGAACTGGATAAGGAAATTGAGGCTAAAGAAGCGGGCATCAGCTACAAAATCACTAAAGGTGAAGCGCTCATCAAAAGCATGGTCAATGAGGCGCTTAAGGGAGATCATCGCATGATGGCAAATGTTATGAAAATAATCGATAAGCTGGATGATTTGCAAACAACCAAAAAAGAAAAGAAGGAAGACAATACGGAAGGATTCCAGATAGCGCTGCAGGATTGGCAGTTGATGTTTAACTTCTTCGCGCGCCACAGGCCTTATATCGACCTGGAGCTGGATCGACGGAAAAAAGAGAATCCGGCGACATTTGATAAAAAATGGAAAGAGCCTATAAAACTCGAAGATGCGCCTTGGTATCAATGGGATAAGGACAAACAGCGGAATTAGGCCCCAAAATACTTGCTGCCGAAGCCATGTACGATGTTGGCAATGTTCTTCGCCTCGACATTCGACCCACCGCATAGGCCGCAGTTTTCGCAAGTCGTGCGCCGTCCGGCCAGTTCATGCGCTGGGCAAAGGATTTCATTTTCAGTATTAATGTCGGCCATTGCCTTAACGAGGCGAAACGTGCGATATCCCTTTGCCCATACGGCACGTGCCTCTTCCTCGTTATCCGCAGAATACATATAAAGATCGGAGCGAAATTCAGGGCTATTCATTTTCGCGTGATGGCTATAGCCAGTATGCCCTTTGGCCTTGGAAATTAGGCTTTCCCAAATATAGGTAGGAACCGCCGCCGGGTCACCGTATGCACCCAAGCGCACCATGCGGCCATAAGCGATATCAGCCATATTTTCATGTCCTTTGATGCGCGGGTAAATGCCATTTTGAATGCCTTTCCATACCGCCAATGGATCGCGCTTGAGAACCACGTAACACGCACGTTTCTTCGCGCTCATGGCATTGGGATCGTTGGTTGGTTCGCCGCGCATATCGCAGTTGCCGCAGATCGAATAATCTTCGCCGGATTTATTGGCTGAGATCGGATCTATTTCCGCCCGCAGGATATAAGTCTGGATCATATTGCCGGTCTTGAGGTTATTGGATTGCTGTGTTGCCACCACGACAATCGGCTTGCCATCAATCAGCGACGGGCCTTCGTAAATGATATGTCCTTTGGGCTTGGGCATTGCTTACGCCGAAACAGGTTGCTCATCCAACTGAATGAGTCCTTGCCGAATGAGTCCTTGCCGAATGAGTTCCGACCTGATTGATCCGCTGGTTCTTTGCAAATGCGCAGCTATTTCTTTTAGGGGCACGTTGTTTTTGTAAGACTTCGCTGTGTAATCTCTTTCTTCCTGCATCCACGGCTTGCCGTGCTTGGCGGGCAAATTGCGATCTGCCTTTGCCTTGCTTCTCTTCGCCGAATTACTCTCTTCAAGAATGGCAAACAACGCACGAATGACCTGCGGATGGTTATAAGGAGAAGTGCCTGGCAGGATTTCTCCCGTAATAGGATCAACACCATTGGCTAAAAGATGAATAATTTTCCTTGGATCATCATTCATATTGCCTCCATCACTAAATTTAGCTGATTTCCTAATACCTTCGCTTTTCGCTCAATCACCATCTCCGGAACTTCTGCACCTAGCATCTGCCCAAACCATTCAGCCGCCATGCGCCGGTGGCACCAATCTCCTGCTTTAAGCAAATGCTCATGGCATAGCAACACCGGCTCCTGCTCCCCGGCTAGCACATGCAGTTCATCCCATGCCTTCTGCGGATCAAGCCTAGCCAATATCTCATGGAAATAGCGCTCGCGATAAGCAACATAATTCTTATAAGCCGGGTCGAACAGCCATGTCCCCGGCGCAAGCGTGCGATATGCCTTAAGCCCAGCCGCCACCCGACGCGGTGCCGTCCGCGCGATGGATATGCGCCCGGGGCCGGAATAGAGATAAAAACTGCTGGTTTTCATAGCTTGCTATGCAATCAAAGATTTCTTGAAATCACCGCCTTCACTTCGCCTTCCACCCGGAAGTCTTTTGCTACAACAAACGGCTCGAATTTTGGGTTAAAGGATTGAAGGAATTTTGTTTTTCCATTCGATTGGTATTTTTTTATCAAGGCCTTGCTGTCATTGACGCAGACATAGACCTTGCCATTTTCTGGCCGGGAAACTTTGCGAGCGATTACAAGATCACCGTCCTGGATTTTCGGCTCCATCGACTTGCCCTTAGCCGTGACCATAAATGCTTCCGCTGCCGGGAAAGGCAGCAGGCGCGAAGCAATAGGAATCTTGTCAATGGGATCGCCATCCAGGATGGCGCCGCTCGGGCCGCAAGCGGCAAGGCCATATAAATTCAGGTATGATACCTGACTTTCCGGCCCGCCTTTGACGAGCTGGTAATCCTTCGAATTATAGGGATTGCGCTTGAGGTAGCCCTTCTTCTCCAGCTGTTGCATGTGGTGCGCCACTACGCTTGTGGACGTGACGCCAAGCATATCCTGCAGTTCTCGCACTGTCATGGGATCATCGATATGCTTGGCTAGAAGCTTAAGCAAATTTTCTTGAACGGGATGAAGTGATTTTGTGCTCATCTGCATTTTTTAGCCTAATCTTGCTAAATTATCAAGAACGCATTTGACGTGTTCTTATTTTTGTTCTACTATGCACTGGCTGCATGTGGCGGCGTGCTGCAACACAAAGAAAAGAAATCATTATGCCAAAATCAGCCAGTAATGGCAGCAACGACCTTTGCAAGCGAATTGTATTTCAAAAAGCTCCAGCATTTGGTATTTTGTAAATTGTTGTAACATAATTAAAGGCATAATGCATGAAGGTAGTATCCTTATTTTCAGGCGCAGGCGGGCTGGATTTAGGGCTTATTCAGGCGGGGCATGAGATAGTTTGGGCAAATGATATTGATGCCGATGCGGCTGAAAGTTACCGAAAGAATATTGGCTACCATATTACCTGCTCTCCAATTGAAGAAATATCGTCATCTAGTATTCCCAAATGCGATGTAGTGGTTGGCGGATTTCCCTGCCAAGGCTTTTCCCAGGCAAACCTGCTGCGGTTCGAAGAAGATGAAAGGAATCGCCTGTACCTTGAATTTTTCAGGATCATCAAAGACAAGAAACCGTTGTATTTTTTGGCCGAGAACGTGAGGGGCATTCTCAGCCTGGCGCAAGGCAAAGCCATTCAAAAGATTGAAAAAGATTTTGCATCTGCTGGGTATCGCGTGCAAAAGCATCTTTTTAATGTTGCCAATTATGGCGTGCCGCAAAACAGGTGGCGAGTAATCATTGCAGGAACGCGCAATGACCTGCCCGCCCAAGCAAATTTTGCTTTTCCCAAGCCCACGCATGCTGATCCGGCCACAGCAAAAAAACTTGGGCTCAAGCCGTGGGTTTCAATTGGCCTGGCCCTTAAGGCCATGCCTGACCCGGCGAAAGCGCACGACCTTCCCAACCATATTTTTTCGCAATACAAAGTTACCAATCGCAATTTTACCGGCCACCGCACGACTGACCCAACCAAGCCGTCTCCTACTATTCTTGCAAGAGGCAATGGCAAGGGGGGCGTCTGCGCCATCCAGCATCCTCAAAATCACCGGCGCATGTCGATCCGCGAGCAAGCCACTATCCAAACCTTCCCCCTGTCATTTGAGTTTTGCGGAAAAATGAATTCATGCTATCGGCAGGTAGGCAATGCAGTTCCTGTATTGTTTGCAAAATGCCTCGGCGAGCAATTGCCATTATCTTCCAAGAAACTGCCAAAGAAAGCTGCATGACATGAAAATAGTATCGTTATTCTCAGGCGCAGGAGGGCTGGACCTGGGGTTGCTGTGGGCAGGGCATGAAATAGTGTGGGCGAATGATATTTTCAAAGAAGCCGCCGCTACATACAGCGTTAACATCGGCGATCATATTGACACGCGGGATATTTGTGAAATCTCCTCAAGCGAAATTCCAAATTGTGATGTAGTTGTAGGCGGTTTTCCCTGCCAGGGTTTTTCAGTGGCCAACTGGGGCCGGACTTCTGATGACCCGCGCAATCAGCTTTACAAGGAAATGGTGCGCGTCGTAAGAGACAAGCAACCAATGTTTTTTGTTGGGGAAAATGTAAGGGGGCTTAAGTCAATGGGCAAAGGCGAAGCCCTGCGCCAGATTGCCAAGGATTTTGCCTCAGCAGGATATAAAATCCGGCACGAGGTAGTGAATGCAGCAGATTATGGCGTGCCGCAATTGCGCATGCGCCTTCTCATCGTTGGGGTACGCGAAGACATAGCGAACACCATTTCCTTTCCTCCCAAGCCCACGCACGCTAATCCTGATATTGCTTCCGCGCTGGGGCTAAAGCCTTGGGTTACCGTCGGCGAGGCACTGGAGCATTTCCCTGAGCCCGATAAAGGGAAACATATCCCCAACCACGATTGCTCGCGCTACAAGCTAAGATTCAATGGCCATCTCGGGCATCGTTTCATAGAACCGAGCCGGCCAGCGCCTACAGTTACAGCCAGGGGAGACGAGCGCGGCGGCGTGGTGGTCCTGCATCACCCGCGCAATCACCGGCGAATGACGGCCCGTGAACTGGCCGCCGTGCAATCTTTTCCTGATGAATTTATCTTTTCGGGAGCCAAGACTTCGGCTTATCGCCAAATAGCGAACGCCGTGCCGCCATTGCTCGGCAAGGCAGTGGGCGAAATGCTCTCCGAGGCTTTTGCCAAGCTTAAGGCAACTCGCAAGGCTCGTGAGGCAGCATGATTCCGGCCAAGCCATTCGATACTTATAAATGGCGTTGGTTGCACACGCAGCCAACAGAGAGCCTTCTTAACCCGCCGGTATTTCTTGGCGTGCTGCGTGTCCTGGCGAGACATGAAAATGCGTCTCCGTCCGACCCTGCAATTGCCAGGGAGCTATCAATAGTAGAAAGTGAAACGAATAGCCCTGTCAATTTGGCACGGACCACTGAACGCAATATTATTCGCAATTCTGGCCAATACTGGAAAGGGACAGGATTGCTGGTGCCTGACCGTGGCACTATTCACCTCACTGCCTTAGGCCGGAAAGTTGCGCAAGGGCTTGTCACGCAGGCAGAGTTTGCATCCATAATGATCCAGCAAACAACCCTGCCTAATCCCTCTACATATAAGCCGGAAGAAATAGAAAAATGGCGGCAAGCTCGCCTGGAAATCAAGCCCTTTGTATTGCTGCTAGAAATTCTTGGCAGCCTCAGGAAACAATACGAGCATGGCAATGCTTATATTACTGCCAATGAGCTTATCCGGATCATCATACCGCTGGCGGGTGTTAAGGAACCAGCTGCAAAAATTGCAAAAGCGCTTTACCAGCACCGGAATGGGCAACTCGACATAAGCGGCTGGCCCGATTGCGCGCCGCAATCAAATGACAAGCGCCTGGCGCGCGAGTTCTTGCTGTTTTTGGCCAATTATGGCATATGCCGCCGCGCCGGTGGCACCAACATGGATGAGAAATATTTTCTCGACCAAATGGTGGATGCCCAGGAGCTGGAAGAAATTACGACAGCATCTATTTTTGAAAACGACCAAGGGGCGGAAACGGTTATTGAAGCTGTTCGCCATTCTGACATTCCTTCCATCATTGAAAGGCAGAGAACGGTCACAACGGTAATGGCCAGAACCGGCCAGGCGAAATTTCGCAGCAGCGTCCTGAAAGCATTTCGCCACCGGTGCTTCCTGACTGGAGACACTATTCCTGAAGTGCTGGAAGCCGCGCATATTATTCCGGTTAACCAGAACGGAGCCGACACTCAAGAAAATGGGCTATGCTTGCGAGTGGACATCCATCGCCTGTTCGATTCGGGCAACATCAGGCTTAAGCCCTCGGGCGAGTTATTCTTGTCGGAGGCAGCAAACGCCAGCGAAAATTATACGAGGCTGCCTCGCAGGGTAGAATTCCCTGCATTCATAAAACCAGCAAATATCGAATGGCGTGAAAAGTATTGCTAATGGCCGATCACCTCAAGCCCTCTTCCCGAAGCAAGGTGATGCGGGCAATTCGCAGCCAGCATACCAAGCCCGAATTATTCGTAAGGAAATTATTGCATGCCCAAGGCTATCGTTACAGGTTGCATGACCGCAGCTTGCCTGGAAAGCCGGATATTGTTTTCAAGAGCAGGAAAAAAGCCATTTTTATTCATGGCTGTTTTTGGCACCAGCATCCCGATGCAAAATGCCCAATTACTGGATACCCCGCCTCGAACCTGAAATACTGGGAACCCAAGCTGAACCGTACAATAGAAAGGGATGCTGCTAGCCTGGCAGCCTTAAAAACCGTGGGCTGGAAAAGCTTGGTAATATGGGAATGCGAGCTTGCTAACGAAAAGAAATTAGTGAAGCGACTGCAAGCTTTTTTGGAATTAAAAAAATAATGTGAAGATTAGCGAAAGAAAGGGTGGCAATCAATGGAGAGAGAAAACACCGAAAGGAGCACGGTTTCCGACAGGATTATCAAAACCTTTCTTGAGAGCCTTTTAAAAGAAAAAGGATATGAAGAAATCGCCCAGAGATTAGAAGAAGCAATCTTAGAAAACAAGCCAACCGAAGCATCGATACGCTCTGCTCTTTTTGATGAAGAAGTATCATGATCCGCATCCAAAAAGTCATTATCCATGAGTTTCGGGGTATCCGTAAATTTTCTTTCGAATTAAAGGGAGAAAATTTTGCTGTTTGCGGACCGAACGGCACCGGCAAGAGCGGTATCGTTGACGCGATAGAATTTGCTCTAACTGGCAGTATTTCGCGGCTTTCAGGGGAAGGAACAGGCGACCTATCGGTAACAAAGCATGGCCCGCACGTCGATAGCCGGGAAAAACCTGACCAGGCCTATGTGGAATTAACCTTTGCCATTGTTTCAAGTGGCAAGCAGGCAACGATCCACCGCACCATTAAAAATGCCCGCGCGCCAAAGATTACCCCAAATGACGATGAGGTAAAAAACATCCTCGCGCATATTGAGGAGCATCCGGAATTCGTGTTATCTCGCCGGGAATTGATTCGCTATGTAATTTCTAAGCCTGGAGATCGCTCTAGAGAAGTGCAGGCGCTGTTGCGATTGGATAAATTGGAAACGCTCCGCACGTTTTTCCAAAGAATCTGCAATGGTTACGAGAAAGAAGCAAGACCGCTCGATAATAATAAAAAAATTGCGCGGGAGGAGCTTACTCAAGCTCTAGGAATTGCCCAGCTTTTAGCCGCAGAATTAATTGCCGAGGTGAATAAGCGCCGCGCCATATTATCTCTGCCGGAAATTCAGAAATTAGAAAACAATAGTTCTATTAAGGATGGCCTTGCTACTGCCAGCGGGGCGATCGTGATTTTTAAAGTGCCTAAGCTGCAGGCACTGGAAGATATCAAAAATCTAAACATCGCTTTGGATTCCATCGTAACGCCAGAATTTCAGGCTTCTTGCAAATCAGTTTTAGATAAAGTCACCAAATTAAATGCCGATTCCGCTGCACTGGAAAGCCTCTCTAAGGAAAGCCTGCTAAAAACAGCTTTAAAGCTATTTGACAAAAGCACCTGCCCGGTATGCGATACAGAGTGGGAACCGGAGGAATTTCGCAAGCTGCTAAATGATAAGCTGGCGCATCTCACAGCAATTCAGAAGAAAAGAGTGGAATTGGAAAAAGAGATCGAGCCACTAGCTGCAAAGATGGATGGCGTGCGTGCTGCTTTAACAACGGTATCTAAATATGGGCCACTGTTCCCAAAGCCAATCGATGTGCAAGCATTAAAAACATATGATTCAGTTCTTTTGGAAGTTACCAAGCAGCTGCGTGCCTTCCTTCCATTGCAGAAAACGATTGAAGCGCTTCAATCCGACTTAGCAGCACCAGAGATGACAAAAGCAATGCTGGCCGATATTAAAAAAGCGGTTGATGAAATACCGGAGCCTTCGCAGCAGGATGCTGCGCGCGAGTACTTAATCGTCGGGCAAGAAAAGCTGGAAGCTTATCGGAAAGCCTCTCTGCAACTAGAGGCAGGAAATGCGCGTGCTGTGACCGCAAAGCAGGTGCATGATAAATATGTTGAGGTAATGAACGTAGAACTCGAGAAGATTTATCAAGACGTCGAGCAAACCTTTCGCAACCTATATCGCGTTATCAATAGCGATGATGAAAGTGCCTTTGAAGCCAAGCTAGTGCCGTCAATGGGCAAGCTTGGCTTCGACGTCGATTTTTATGGGCGCGGCTTCTTCCCGCCTGGAGCATACCACAGCGAAGGCCACCAGGACAGCATGGGGCTATGCTTGTACCTCGCGCTCATGGAGCATTTGCTAGGAAATAATTTTACCTTCGCCGTGCTGGATGATGTGCTGATGTCGGTGGATTCCGGCCATCGACGTGAAGTTTGCACGCTGCTAAAGCAGAAATTTCCGAATACGCAATTTATACTGACCACCCACGATGATATTTGGCTGAAGCATATGAAAACTGCGGGGATGATTAAGGATAATAAATTCGTGCATTTCCGGACTTGGAATGTCGATACAGGGCCAACCGAATGGAACGATCGAGACGTTTGGAAAGAGATAAGTGACCACCTAGCCAAGAACGAAATCAAGCAGGCTTCGGTCCTGCTCCGAAATTTCCTCGAGTATTTTTCTAAGGAAGCCTGCCATCGCCTGCGCGCGCCGGTAACTTTCCGAGGTGACGCTCAATTTGCGCTAGGAGATTTATTGCCGCCTGCGATCAAGCGTTTCCGTGATTTGCTTAAGGAAGGCCGAAAATCTGCGGATTCATGGGAGCAGCAAGACAAGGTAAAGGAGATTGAGGCACTCCAGGCGCGGCTGGAAGCGGCAGCAAAGAAATCCGAAGCCGAACAATGGCAGGTAAATACGGCGATCCACTACAATGAGTGGGCTAATTTTAATAAAAACGATTTTGCGCCGGTGGCAGATGCATTCAAGGAGTTGTTGCAGGTACCCGGCCGCGCGGCTCCGGCAGCTTGGATATTTTAGCCATCGGATGCTGTTGCAGCCATTCCCATTCATTCACGGCAACGCTGAAAGCATGGCTGAGCGCACCCATATAGCGGTTAGCGGTACCGGCGGCGCGCCGCTCTACATTCTTGCCAGTGGCGATCAGCTTATCCCGTTTTTCAATGATCAATGCTTTGGTAATGTCAGCCAGCGTATACGCGCCGATTTCATCTTTCCACCAATCGAGATACATCGCTACGCTGGCGGCGCGTTTCGGATTGCGCACCGACTGATAATCCTGGTAGCGTTTAATCAGATCGGCGACTGTATATTTCTTTGCCTGGGTCGTCTTGAAATAGCGGCCCTCACGCATCTCGGATTCAGTTTGCTGCGCCCACTGGCGGGCATCGGTCTTGCGGTCAAAAGTGGCGGACTGGGCAGGAAACCCGTGAATGCGAATTTTCACGCGGTAGGAAATTTTGCCTTCAGGCGTTTGCCTCGTCTCGATGGTCGCCATTGCTTCGCCTCATTTGGCGATAGACTACAAAAACAAGCAGTAATAGGCAACGTCCTAAATTGTTCGAACACGGATGAAGTTGGTTAATTAGCAAGATATTTCAAAGCTATTAGTATCAATATGCCATTGTGGGACAGTAAAATGCACCGATCGGGAATATTCTTGCATTATTCCATAATTTTAGTCGCATTATTCCCGTTCGGTAATATTGCGTTGAAAACGGCCTGATTTCATGTTATTATTCCCGTACGGTAACATTATGCAGATTAAAGACACAAAGCAACTGGGCGGTTTTATCCGCACGCTTCGCAAGCGGATGAGGGTAAGCCAGAAGGATTTGGCGCTTACCTCCGGCACGGGCCTGCGCTTCATCATCGATTTGGAAAAAGGCAAAACCACCTGCCATACGGGCAAGGTTCTGACAGTGCTAAATACACTGGGCGTTGCCATTACCGCATTGCCGCCTGCGCAATTTGGGGATGACGCATGACCCGCCGCACGCTTGATGTTTATTGGGGAGGCTATCTCACCGGTAAATTGATCCAGGATGACGGCCAGCTGAAATTTCAATACGCGGAGAGCTGGCTGCAACATCCCGAAACGAAGCCCATATCGCAATCGCTTCCTCTGCAGGCTGCCATTTTTAAGAACAAGCAATGCCGCCCGTTTTTTGCAGGCATCCTGCCGGAAGCGGATAAACGCCAGCGCATAGCCAAATATTTTGGCATCAGCACGCAAAACGATTTCGCCATGTTGGAAAAAATGGGAGGTGAATGCGCAGGTGCACTGACCATCGTAAAAACTGGAGAACCTCCGCCCGCCATACCAACATCTGCAGATTACTACCCATTATCTGATGAAAAATTGGCAGGAGTTTTTGAAGCATTGCCCGCCCGGCCATTGATGGCAGGTGAAGAAGGAATGCGTTTATCGCTTGCCGGGGTACAGGATAAAATTGCGGTGGCGCTAGTAGATGGCAAATTGTGCTTCCCACTGCATGATGCGCCCAGCACGCATATTTTGAAACCCGCCTTTCACCACTTTGAAGCGGTTGCCGAAAACGAAGCCTTTTGCATGGAGCTTTCCGCCTCCATCGGCTTGCCCGCCGCAAAAGTGCAAGTGCGGCAGCTGGGCAAAGTGCATTATTTGCTGGTCGAGCGATACGACCGCGTGCATGCGGATAACGGGCTGTTGATCCGCCTTCACCAGGAAGATTTCTGCCAAGCGCTGGGGATTGTTCCTGAATATAAATACCAAAACGAAGGCGGCCCAACGCCCACGCAGGCATTTTCGCTCCTGCGTGAATGTTCTACTCTGCCGGTGATCGATATCCGTAATTTGCTGGACGCAATGATCTTCAATTACCTCATCGGTAATAATGATGCACACGGGAAAAACTTCTCCCTGCTTTACACCGGCCAGGGCGCACGCTTCGCACCGCTCTATGATCTTGTCTCCACCGCTGTTTACCCTGAGCTATCTCCAAAAATGGCCATGAAAGTCGGCAGTACCTATGACAGCAACAAAGTCACTCCTGGCGAATGGGACACATTGGCCGAGGCATGCGGATTAGGCGCAGCGATGGTGCGCGACCGGCAAAAGGAGCTGGCGGACAAGGTGCGGGAAAAAGTAAGCCTGGTGACGCCGAAACATCCGATCATCAAAGACATCATCGACATCATTCAGCGCCGGGCGCAAAGCTTCAAGTAATGGCTGTAGATTCCTGCCAATGCTCGCGGCAGATTTTTTTGAACTGTCCCATAACTGTCCCACAGAGCGATTTTATCGCCACCTGTTGTGGCGGAAGGGGTGGGATTCGAACCCACGGTGAACTCGCGCCCACGCTGGTTTTCAAGACCAGTTCCTTAAACCACTCGGACACCCTTCCGTACTCTAACTTCACCCGTTTTCAAGACTGCTGCCTTAAACCACTCGGCCATTCCTCCGTATAACTACGGCTTATCCTTTTTCGCTCAAGCGCCGCTAGGCTGGCACTCGGCCATTCCTCCGTATATACGTGCTGTCGGACTGCACCATAATGAAATCAAAGCGTTATGGAAATCGATTTTTCGCGAACAGGCGATAAAGCAAAATATTAACGATTTTGTGTACTAGATAGATTATAGGAACGCCCTATATACATTCTAACCTCACATATTCATTCAGGCAGGCCATCATGCAGACCAGTATCAACCCCGCCACCGGCGCCGTTATCCGCCAATATCCCGACCATACGCCCGAGCAGGTGCAAGCCGCTATTGACCGTGCACACCAGTGTTTTCTCAGCTGGCGTAATGTGCCCATCGTGCAGCGCGCGCAGTTCATGCTGAGGGTAGCGGAAGTACTGCTGGCCAATAAAGAAAAGTACGGGCGCATCATCGCGCTGGAAATGGGCAAACCGCTCAAGGAAGCGGTAACCGAAGTGGAAAAATGCGCATCCTGCGCCAAATATTTTGCCGAAAACGGCCCGGCGTTCCTCGCCGACCAGAACATCGCCACCGAATACCGCAAGAGTTATGTGTCGTTCCAGCCAATCGGCATCGTCTTTGGCGTTATGCCGTGGAATTTTCCGTTCTGGCAGGTATTGCGCTTTGCCTTTCCGTCGCTGATGGCAGGTAATGTCGGCATGCTTAAACATGCATCCAATACCCCCGGCTGCGCGCTGGCCATCGAAGAAGTGTTCGCTGAAGCGGGCTTGCCGGATTACGCATTCCAGTCATTATTGATTCCCGGCTCGCGCGTTGAAGAAGTCATTTCGAACCCGAAAATATCGGCAGTTACCCTTACTGGTAGCACACCTGCGGGAAGATCCGTCGCATCGCTCGCGGGAAAATATTTGAAAAAAACGGTGCTGGAGCTGGGCGGCTCGGATGCATATTTGGTGCTCGAAGACGCTAATCTAGATCATGCGGTCAAAACCATTGGCGCGAGCCGCCTGCTCAATTGCGGGCAGTCGTGCGTGTCGGCCAAACGTCTGATCGTCCATAGCAGCCTGAAGGAGCGTTTCGAGCAGGGATTGCTCGCTATTTTTACCGCCGCAAAACCCGGCGATCCGCTCGACGCAGCGTCCACCATGGGCCCGATGTCGCGCGCCGACCTGCGCGATGAATTACACGAGCAGGTGCAGCGCTCCATTAGTGCTGGCGCACGCTGCCTGACCGGCGGGAAAATTCCCGAAGGCGCGGGTGCATTTTATCCGCCGACCATCCTCACCGATGTGCAAAAAGGAACGCCCGCTTATTCGGAAGAAATGTTCGGCCCAGTCGCCGTGATCATCGAGGCGAAGGATGAAGAAGAGGCCATTACTATCGCCAATGATTCGGTCTACGGCCTCGGTGGCGCAGTATTCACGCGCGACATCAACCGCGGCGAGCAGATAGCCCGCGAACGCGTCGAATCGGGCGCGTGTTTCGTCAATATGATGGTGCGTTCCGATCCCCGCCTGCCCTTTGGCGGCGTTAAGGACAGCGGCTACGGACGCGAACTCTCCGCCTTCGGTATTCGCGAATTCGTCAACGTTAAGACGATTGTGGTGGCGTAAATCGGCTCAAAAAAATCGCCCGGCGCATTATGCGAACCGGGCGATGTCTATTTGGGAATAACGAACGCTTATTCCTCGTCGATATATTGCTTTTCCATGCGCTCGTGGCGTTCCTGCGCTTCGATGGTCATGGTGGCGATGGGACGTGCTTCGAGGCGCTTCAACCCGATGGGCTCGCCGGTTTCTTCGCAGAAGCCGTACGTGCCGTCTTCGATGCGGCGCAGTGCGGCATCGATTTTGCCGATCAGCTTCAGGTAACGGTTGCGCGTACGCAGCTCAACTCCGGCTTCAGTTTCGAGCGATGCGCGGTCGGACAGATCGGGCTCGCGCCAGTTTTCTTCCTTCAGGTTATCGATCGTTTCCTGGGACTCGGCCAGCAACTCTTCGCGCCACGTAGTAAGCTTCTGGCGGAAATACTCAAGCTGCTTCGCGCCCATGTATTTTTCGGACTCTAACGGCTGGTAGCTTTTGGACAGTTTGGCGCTCATTCGGACCTCGACATACGCAAAAGTTAATGCATCATTATATAGAAAAAGTCCGGGCTGTATAGTCAATGTCTGTAGAAAAAGCAATAATTACTTAAACTACGCTGCCGGCGTTGCGTTCCTGCATGGCCCGCTCGAGCTTAGCCAGCTCCACGGCGGCCCGCAGTTCGATATCCTCAATGAGGGCATTAAGCTTTGGATCGGTAACCATTTGTTTCTGTATGGCAATCTGCCTTCCTAAATCCACCAGAAGCTGGGGCGATAAAGTGCCAACCAATAATCGCGTGCGTAATTTTTCCAGGACATCGAGCATGTTGTTGCCATGCTGCGCCAGTTTCTTACGCTGGATATCCTCTTCGGAAATTTCTTGTAAAGCCAACAAGTTATTGAGGGCCGCCGTAGCGGCAATATCGCTGGTCGGAGCGGTATGGGCAACATCTCCGGCTTCCGCCGCCGCCAGTAAATCGGCAAAGCTGGCCGTAGAAGACGTTCCGCCCGTCCTTTTGGATGAGCTGGTGGAGCCGACCGAACCGAAACCGCTTATTTTCATAATATGCCCATATGCGGATCTTACTATATAAGATTTAACGGCGGGTAAACAAGGCGTTTCGCCGCGTAGCAAAACATGAGGTAAAAAATGCCGGGTATGCGTTGCATCCACATACGCATATAGACCATGCCCATCGCGACCACCCAAAAACGAGAAGCAACACCCTAAAATATATAATCTTTTATTGCATACGCGAGTTGGCACGGGAATCGCTACATACCGCAATGTATATATTTATAAGGTAACCGCTATGATACGCATCCACGCATTTTCCCGCCGCCTTCTCGTTTCATCTATAGCTGGCCTGTGCGCTTGTTTATTATCCGTTCCGGCAAACGCCGATTCGCGCATCAAGGATATCGTCAATTTCGAGGGCGTGCGCGACAACATGCTGATGGGGTACGGCCTCGTTGTCGGCCTGAACGGCACCGGCGACAAACTCACCAACAATGCATTCACCGAACAGAGCCTGATCGCATTTTTAGAACGCCAGGGTGTCAACACGCGTGGCACGGCGCTTAAAACCAAGAACGTCGCCGCCGTGACGGTAACGGCAAAATTACCCGCATTCTCGCGCAGCGGCTCCACGATCGACGTCACCGTCAGCGCCATGGGCGATGCCAAGGATTTAACCGGCGGCACATTGCTCGCCACACCATTATATGGCGCCGACGGCGAAGTGTATACCGTTGCGCAGGGCCAAATTTCCATCGGTGGATTCAGGGCCGGCAGCGATAGCAGCAACACGATTACCAAAGGTGTGCCGACTTCAGGCTTCATCGCCAACGGTGGTATGGTGGAAAAAGAAGTGAACTTTGTGCTGAATAATCTCAGCGAACTGAAACTGGCGCTCCGCAACCCGGACGTCTCGACGGCGCAGTCGGTGGCCAACGTCATCAACGAGCAAGTCGCGCCCGGCCTCGCTACCGTCTCCGATCCCGGCACGGTGGTACTCTCGGTACCTGCGGTATACCGCAATAATGTTACGCAGTTGCTTGCCGATATTGAAAAGCTTCCGGTGCAAACCGACCAGATCGCCAAAATCGTCATCGATGAATCCTCCGGCACCATCGTCATGGGCGAAAATGTGCGCATCGATACCGTCGCAGTGGCGCAAGGTAATCTTGTCGTCAAAATAGAACAGCCGCCGGTTATTGCACAGCAGGGCGCATTAACGCCCGAAGGACTGGAAGCGGCCGTGGCGCAAGCCCCTGTCGTCAGCGTCGACGAAGGCCCGGGTAAGCGCATGGCGGTGATGCCGCACGGCGCGACGCTCAAGGATCTCGTCTCTGGTCTCAATGCGCTCGGCGTCGGCCCACGCGACCTGATCACCATTTTGCAAACCATCAAGGCCGCAGGCGCTCTGCAGGCCGACATCCAGACGAGGTAGCGTCATGATCGGTGCCACTAATACCGCCATGCTGATGCCCATGCCTCCTTCCTCAAGCGCCGGCCTGGCTGCAATGCCATCCGCCGCCCAGGTCAAATCGATGAGCACCGATCAGGTGGACAAGGTGTCCAAGGATTTCGAATCGATGTTCGTTAGTCAAATGCTTGAGCAAATGTTCGGTGAATCCGAAGGCGACGAAGCGTTCGGCAATAGCGAAACGGGCGATGTCTATAAAGGCCTGATGATGGACGAATACGGCAAGCAGATTTCCCGCGCCGGTGGCATAGGAATTGCTGATTACGTAAAGAAAGAATTACTTAAATTACAGGAGCAATAACATGAACGGCGAACCTAATTCCCAGATGCACCACATGCCGGCTCCCCCGAGAATACCGTCGGAACCGAAGATCAAAATACAGGACATCATTACCCTTACGGCGCGCCTTGCGCAGTTGCTGGCGGAAGAAGTCGATCTCCTAAGCGATATGAAAGTCGCGAAAATCGAAGCGCTGCAGCAGGAAAAACTGTTTCTCGTAAGCGCACTCGACGCACAGCGCAAGATGGTCGAAAAACATCCCTACCTGCGCGAAACCATTCCATCGCAGGACCGGAAAGATTTGCAGGAAGTCGTTGATGTATTCAACGACATCCTCGAGGAAAACCATCGCAAGTTGCTGTTGGCCAAGGAGATCAACCACAAGATCGTGCAGGCCATTACCACCGTCGTCAAGCAAAGCAGTGTAAGCCGCGTGTATGACGGCAAAGGCATCACCGGCGCCGCCCCTTACGAAACTCTGTCGGTGACATTGAACAAGCAAATCTAGGAGTCGGCCATGGGCCTTACCGTCGCACTCAATAACGCGCTCACTGGATTAAACGTCAACCAGCAACAGCTGGCGGTATTATCGCAGAATATCGCCAACGCCAATACGCCGGGGTACAGCCGCCAGATCGTCCAGCAAGCCGCCTCTACTGTCGCCGGTCAGGGACAGGGCGTGACGATTACCGATATTACGCGCAAGGTGGATGAATTCCTGCTGCAGTCGGTGCAAACCCAGACGTCAAGCGTCGGCGAGACAGGTGTTATCGACGACTATAGTAACCGCATCCAGCTGTTGCTGGGTAATCCGGGCAGCCAGAACAGCATCGATTCCTACATCAACAGTTTTTTTAATTCCATCCAGTCGCTGGCGCAAACACCGCAAGATGCAACGCTGCAGCAGAACGCCGTCAACAGCGGCGTGACGCTCGCCACCCAGATGCAAACATTGGCGCAAGGATTGCAACAA
>Ga0206873_1017_pt1 | contig 55562 bp, 53 predicted proteins | sample Alteio_BWOrgCont_11_FD_152631 | JGI IMG/M metagenome (GOLD analysis project Ga0206873, IMG submission 152631) | Enriched cells from forest soil in Barre Woods Harvard Forest LTER site, Petersham, Massachusetts, United States -... | ecosystem: Environmental > Terrestrial > Soil > Temperate forest >...
GGCTATTGCTAACGGCGATCTTTCGCGCAAGATCACGGTGGACGTGAAGGGCGAAATTCTTGAGCTCAAAAACACCGTGAATACCATGGTGGACCAGTTGAACTCCTTCGCCGCCGAAGTAACGCGCGTAGCTCGCGAAGTGGGTACGGAAGGAAAGCTCGGCGGTCAGGCTGATGTAAAAGGTGTGGCCGGAACGTGGAAGGATTTGACCGACTCGGTGAACTTCATGGCGTCGAACTTGACGGGTCAGGTGCGCAACATCGCCGACGTAACCAAAGCCGTGGCGGCGGGCGACTTATCGAAAAAAATTACGGTGGACGTGAAGGGCGAAATCTTAGAGCTCAAGATCACCATCAATACCATGTTGGATCAGCTAAACTCCTTCGCCGCTGAAGTAACGCGCGTAGCCCGCGAAGTGGGTACGGAAGGAAAGCTCGGCGGGCAGGCCAAGGTGGAAGGCGTGTCGGGAACATGGAAGGATTTGACCGATTCGGTGAATCGCATGGCCGACAATTTGACGAGTCAGGTGCGCGGTATCGCAAAGGTCGTGACGTCGGTGGCCAACGGTGAACTGAAACGCAAACTGACGGTGGAAGCGAAAGGTGAAATCGCCGAACTGGCCGATACGATCAACAGCATGATCGATACGCTCGCAACCTTCGCCGATCAGGTGACGACGGTGGCACGCGAAGTGGGCGTCGAAGGGCAGCTCGGCGGTCAGGCGAAAGTGCCGGGCGCATCGGGCACGTGGAAGGGTCTCACCGAAAACGTGAACCAGCTGGCGGCGAATTTAACGACGCAAGTGCGCGCCATCGCCGAAGTGGCAACCGCCGTAACCAAGGGCGATTTGACGCGGTCGATCACGGTGGATGCGCAGGGCGAAGTGGCCGTGCTTAAAGATAACTTAAACGAAATGATCCGGAACCTGCGCAACACGACGCAGAAAAACACGGAGCAGGATTGGCTGAAAACCAACCTTGCCAAATTCAGCCGCATGTTGCAGGGCCAACGCGATTTGACCAACGTCGGGCGCATGGTGTTGTCGGAATTATGTCCGGTGGTGGCGGCGCAGCAGGCGGAATTCTACGTGCTCGACGGCAAGGAAGAAAATCCGAAACTGACATTGCTCGCCGGATTCGCATCCGAAGGCAAGGAGCAACTGGGCAAGCAGATTGGCCTCGGCGAAGGCGTGGTCGGGCAATGCGCGCTCGAGAAACAGAAAATCGTGCTCGATAATCTGCCCACCGATTATATCCGCATTTCTTCGGGCCTCGGCGAAGCGTCGGCACGCAGTGTGCTCGTGCTGCCGCTCATTTTCGAAGGACAGGTGAAGGGCGTGCTGGAACTGGCGTCGTTCGACGGCTTTAATCCGTCGCACAAAGCGTTCCTCGATCAGCTCACCGAATCCATCGGCATCGTGCTCAACACGATTGAAGCGAACATGCGCACGGAAGGCTTGCTCAAACAATCGCAATCGCTGGCGCAGCAATTGCAAAGCCGTCAGGAACAATTGCAGCAAACCAACGAAGAATTGCAGGAAAAAGCGCGACTGCTCGCCGACCAGAACCAGGAAGTGGAACGCAAGAACCAGGAAGTGGAACAGGCGCGTCAGGAACTCGAAGACAAGGCGAAACAATTGGCGCTGACGTCGAAATACAAATCGGAATTCCTCGCCAACATGTCGCACGAATTGCGCACGCCGCTAAACTCGCTGCTGATTCTTTCCGACCAGCTAACCAAAAACCCCGAGGGCAACCTGACAGGCAAGCAGATCGATTTCACCAAGACCATCCACAGCTCCGGTAATGATCTGCTGATGCTGATCAACGATATTCTCGACCTGTCGAAGATCGAATCGGGTACGGTGGTGGTCGAAGGCAGCGAACTCAGACTCGACGATCTGCACGGCTATGTTGCGCGCACCTTCACGCACATCGCTGAATCGAAGAACGTTGACTTCCTCATCAACTTCGAAACGCATCTGCCCAAAGCGATGTTCACGGATGCCAAGCGCCTGCAGCAGATTATCAAGAACCTGCTGTCCAACGCGTTCAAATTTACCCATCATGGCCGCGTGACGCTCACGGTTGAACAGGTCACATCCGGATGGAGTTCATCTAACGAAGATCTGAATCGGGCATCGGAAGTGCTGGCCTTCGAAGTGGCCGACACCGGCATCGGTATCGCCACCGACAAGCAGATGATCATCTTCGAAGCGTTCCAGCAGGCCGACGGTTCGACCAGCCGCAAATACGGCGGTACGGGCTTAGGTCTTGCCATCTCGCGCGAACTCTCCCGCCTGCTCGGTGGCGAAATACGCCTGATATCGAGTCCCGGGCAGGGCAGCACATTCACCCTTTACCTGCCGGTGACCTATTCGCCGACGCGTACGCGTCGTAGCGCGGGCGGCAGCGAAATGTTGCCCGAATCGCAGGAAAATGCTCCCCTGATGTTGACGCACAGCAGTGCGGCACAGCGGTATAATACGGTGATCAGCATGGCTGAACCGGAAATCGCGCATCTCGTCAACGAAGTCGGTGACGACCGCGCGTTCATCCAGCCCGGCGATCGCGTTCTTCTGATCGTCGAAAACGATCTCGGATTTGCGCGCTTCATGCTCGATACGGCGCATGAAAAAGGCTTTAAAGGGTTGGTGACATCGCTCGGTGCTGCGGCGCTTGCGCTCGCGCATGATTATAAACCGGGCGCCATCCTGCTCGACATCCACCTGCCCGATATCCAGGGCTGGCGTGTGATGGAACGATTGAAAAACGACATAGCCACCCGCCACATCCCGATCTGCATCATTTCGACCGACGATTCGCGCGATCAGGCATTGTCTTCCGGCGCATTGGCATTTGTCGCCAAACCGATCCAGAAGCGCGATGTACTCGATCACTTGCTCGATACCCTGACCGATTTTTCCAAGCGCGAAAAGAAAACGATCATGGTCGTCGAACCGGACGCGAAACAACGGTCGCATATTCTCAAAACTATCGAGAATGATGAGTTTACGATCACCACGGCAAAAACGGGCGCTGCGGCGATACGCAGCCTGTCCAAACAGCCGGTGGATTGCCTTATTCTAAGCCCGAAAGCATTTTCCATCCTCGATGACCTCGCGCGCACCGAAGATGATACGCAATCGGTGCTGAGTACGATGCCGATCATCGTCTACGGCGACGCCGAGATCGATGAAATGGCATGGAAACGCTTAAGCCGCGTGCGTCCGTTGCGTAAAGCGTTTTCGCCGGAGCGTCTGCTCGATCTCGTGACATCGTCCCTGCATTCCGATGTCACGAAACTGCCGGAAGCATGGAAGAAAAAACTGCACGACCTGCACCAGTCCGACAAAATTCTGGCCGGCAAGAAAGTATTGATCGTCGATGACGACACGCGCAATATTTTCGCGCTGACCAGCGTGCTCGAAGAACACCATATGCAGATTCTCTCCGCCGATAACGGCCGCGACGCGATCAAAATCCTGCAGAATGATCCCGAAGTGGACATTGTGCTGATGGACATCATGATGCCGGAAATGGATGGCATGGAAACGATACGAGAGATTCGCAAATTTGCGCATCTCAAAGATCTTCCCATTGTTGCCGTCACCGCCAAGGCGATGAAAGGCGATCGCGAAAAATGCATCGAGGCGGGCGCATGGGATTATCTATCGAAACCCGTCAACACCGAACAGATGATGGGCGTGCTCCGTGCATGGCTGCATCGGTAGAAATGATACGATCATGAAGAACAGTGCCGCAGCAAAATCTCTCGACGAATGGAAGCAGGATGAAATTGCTTCTGATGATGGCGAGCGCGTCAATATCCTGATCGTCGATGATCTTGCGGAAAACCAGATGGTGTATCACTCGATCCTTGAAGAGCTGGGGCAGAATCTCGTCGTCGCGCGTACCGGTGAAGAAGCGCTCAAACAAGTATTGCGTCAGGAATTCGCTGTCATTCTGCTCGACGTCAATATGCCCGGCATGAACGGATTCGAGATTGCGACATTGATCCGCAGCCGGAAGAAATCGGCGCATACGCCGGTGATTTTCCTGACCGCATTTACCGATGAAATGCGCATGGCGCAGGGGTATGCCAGCGGCGCCGTCGACTATCTTCCGACACCGGTAGTGCCGGAAATCCTCAAGGCGAAGGTCAGGGTTTTTATCGAGCTGTCGCAGATGCGGCGTCAGGCGGCGTCTCAGGCGGAGGAACGTGCCCGGCGCACGGCGGCGGAAGAAGCCGACCGGCGCAAGGATGAATTTTTGGGCATGCTGGCGCATGAGCTGCGCAATCCGCTCGGCCCCATTTTGAATGCCGCCCATCTGCTGCGCCGTATCCAGCCCAAAGAATCGCGTATGGACGATCTGGCAAGTATTGTCGACCGTCAGGTCAAGCATATGACGCGATTGATCGATGATTTACTCGACGCGACACGTCTTGCCCACGGTAAAGTATTGCTGCGAAAAGAACGGTGCGATTTAGCTACCATCGTTCGGCAAACCTCCGAAGATTACACCAGTATCTTTGAGGCCAGCGGGTTGAAGTTGGAAATCAATCAGCCTGAAACTCCGCTGTGGATGCGAGGGGACCCGGTGCGGTTGGCGCAGATTATTGGCAATTTATTGCATAATGCTAATAAATTTACCGATCCCGGCGGCTCGGTCAGGGTCTCGATGGAGTTGGAGAAAAGCGGGAAAATAGCTGCCGTCACCATATCCGATACGGGAATAGGTATCGAACCTAAAATGTTGCCCTATGTCTTTGATGTGTTTCGTCAGGCTGAGCAGGGGCTTGACCGCAGCCGTGGCGGGCTGGGCTTAGGGTTGGCGTTAGTGAAGGGATTGGTTGCGTTGCATGACGGCGAAGTATCCGTGGTCAGCGATGGATTGGGAAACGGCACTCGTTTTACCATTCGCCTACCCATGGAAACGTTAGCGACTATCACGGACGATGCGATAATATCGCCAGAAGTTTTTGAAGTAACCAAATACCGTATCCTTCTCATTGAGGACAATAAGCTTACGGCGGAAAGTACGCAGTTACTCCTCAGCAGCGATGGCTATGAAGTGCAGACGGCATATAATGGCCCTACGGGGCTTGAGGCTGCCAAAGCCTTCTGTCCGCAGGTGGTGTTGTGCGATATCGGGTTGCCGGGCATGGATGGCTATCAGGTCGCGCGCATGTTGCGGCAGGATGAAAAACTCGCTTCATCTTACGTTATTGCCATGACCGGCTATGGTCGCGACGAAGACCAGCGGCAGGCGCATGAAGCTGGCTTCGATCTGCATATGACCAAGCCCATCGACTATAATTACCTGCGCCAGATGTTGGCCACGCTGCCGGCGCGGCCATGATTAAATCAGCAGTCTCTAGTTGCGCTTTGGTTTTTTTCGCCGGCGCTGCCCTCGCGGATGTGGGCGATACCTCAATCGGGCATTTGCCGGAGGAGGGCGAAGTTACAGTCTCGGGCGTCGTGGAGAAAATAGAAAGCAAACATATTTTTAAATTGTGGGACGGTTCCGAAAGTGTCGCCGTTCAAATCGTTTCCCCGCCGCCTGTCCTGCTTGAGCCGGGAAAAGCCGTAACCGTCTACGGCATCATAGAGCGGCCTTTATTTGGCCTTCTGGGCAAAGATATCAGTGCTATCACGCTGTATGCGGATGAAAATAAAAGTGGCGGAAATGCTATTCCCGCCACTCCCATTATGTAATTTGAATTAGCGGCGTTCCCAGTAGCCGTGATTGAAATGCCACCGCTCGCCTCTGTGCTCCCAGCGTTCCGGCACCCAGTAATAGCCCGGACGTTCTTCGCGCCAACGTCCATTTACCCAGACATGTTGGCCGTCTTCCCAACCCCAGTAACCCGGTGCCCAGAAATAGCCGGGACGTGGCGGCGGTGCAACTTCGACCACGGGCGCAGGCGGCGCTACACCGATATCGACGTCAAAATTAACGCGGGCATTCGCCGGCATGGCGCTGGCTGCCACAATAACGCACGAGCAGAAAATCAAATTGCGAATCGTCATAGTTGCCTCCTTTAAAAATTTTTCGGAACGGATCTTCCCGCAACCAAAACCAGCTTCTGGTTTTTTCCCAGCGTATGTACGGGCAGGTGATGTTTCTTTGTACCCAGCGTACCCAGCACACGGTGGCCGAATTTCCGTTTCTTATCAGTGTCGGCATTATAGACCAATCTCAACATAGAGCTATCCTTTTTCCTTATTCGCCGATGCGCCAGGCACCGTCATTTCCAATGCCGCAGCCCGGCGCACCGTTAGTTTCATCGATGCATCCCATGCTGGAGAAAAGCTTATAAAAATACGATGGGCTTGAAAGCGGGGTTTATTAAATAGCTATCAAGGCATGTTTGAGAACCCACTGACATAACAATATTTACAGTCGCTTTATAAAGCGTGCCCACGTACGTATCGTTTTTTGACGCGCTACTGGATAGGTTTGGCAACCCATACGATCAAAACTAGAGAGCCGATTATGAAAAATATCCTGTCCTGCATCTTCCTACTGTTGTCGCTGTCCGCCTGTGTGGTGCCGGCTTATGCTCCTCCGCCCGGCTACGCCGCCGAATATTATCCGGATTACAACTATTACTATGGCGCGCCCTATCCAAGCTATTACGGCACATACGGCTATTCAGACTGGGGTGGTGGCTACGGATCCAACCATGAACATTGGGGCCATGGTTACGGTCATCGCGTACGCTAACAAAATTATTTTAATTACGAAGAGAGGAACGTTATGCCAACACAAGTCTTGTCTCAAATACGCGGGTTATCCATACCCTTTCCGGTGCGTGAGCGTCCGCGGCCTTTTTTAGAGGCGTTGAAGCATATCGATTACGGTCACATCACGGTGTTCACCCCCGATGGTAACGGGCTGGAATTTTCAGGTGTGGAGCACGGTCCCACCACATACCTCCGCCTCGGTGACTGGGGCGTGCTGGACGATCTGGTCGCACGCGGTGAAGTGGGCTTCGTCGAAGCGTATATGGACGGGCGCTGGGACACGACGGATTTACCAGCATTGATTACCTTCGTGCTGATGAACTCCGGATCGCTGGAGCGGTTCTTTTATGGCCGGCCCTTACAGGTATTGCTAACGCGCCTAAGCTACATACTGCATGGCAATTCCCTGCGCGGCAGCAAGAAAAATATTATGGCGCATTACGATATGGGAAATGATTTTTATTCGTTATGGCTGGATAAAGGCATGACCTATTCCGGCGCTTTATTCGAGGGCAAACCCGAGCGAACGCTTGAAGAAGCGCAGGCTGCGAAATACCGCCGCATCATCAGGAAGCTGGGCGCGCAGCCGGGCGATCATATACTAGAAATCGGATGCGGCTGGGGCGGATTCGCCGAAGCGGCGGCCGATTACGGCGTTAAAGTCACCGGCATCACCATTTCCGAAAAGCAGGCGAGCTACGCGCGCGAAAGGCTGTACCGCGCCGGGCGCCAGCGTTTTGCTTCGATCGAAATGTGCGATTACCGCAAGGCGAGCGGACAATATGATCATGTGGTATCGATCGGCATGTTCGAACATGTCGGCGAACGCTATTGGCCGGCCTATTTCGAGACGATCAAAAAATGCCTGAAGCCCGGCGGTAAAGCCATGGTGCAGACCATCACGCTTGACGATTACCTGTTTGAGTCGTTGCATGACTACACCGGATTCATGGAGCAGATGATTTTCCCCGGCGGTATGTTACCGTCGAAATCGCGCTTCTATGAAGCCGCCGCCAAAGCCGGGCTCGAATGCCGCGAAACATATGCGTTCGGGCAGGACTATGCGCGCACCACCCGCGAATGGCTTAATCGTTTCGAGGAAAAAAAATGGGAGGTGAGGGCGCTCGGGTATGACGAACCGTTCATGCGCTTGTGGCGTTTTTATCTCGCCAGTTGCATCGCGTCCTTTACCAGTCATCGCACCGATGTGATGCAGGCAGAACTGCAACACGCTTAATCTGTCATCCCGGCGAAAGCCGGGATGACAGATACAATAACTTACGCCGTTGCGAGTTGCCTGTCGGCTACCGTAGTTGGAATAGAGTCGATGGTTTCCATGCGGTATCCGATGCCCGGTTCGGTGATGATGTAGCGCGGTTTGGCAAGGTCGGGCTCGATTTTCTCGCGTAATTGGCGCACATACACGCGCAAATATTGCATGTCTTCCGTATGCGCGCTGCCCCACACGGCCTTCAGTATATCGCGATGCGTCAGCATTTTCCCGCGATGGATCAGCAGGTAGCGCAGCAACTCATATTCCTTGGGCGTAAAAACAATTTTCTCGCCGCTCAGATAGACTTCATGACGAACCAGATCCATGCGGATATGTCCGTTGATAAGTTCGGGGTCGCCCGCCTCCACGGTAGCCGCTTTGCGTAAATTGGCGTGGATGCGCGCCAGAACGACTTCGGGGTTAAAGGGTTTGGTGATGTAATCGTCGGCACCGGCATCGAGTGCTTCGATGATTTCCTGGTCGCCGCTGTGGGCGGAGCATACAATGATCGGTATCCGCGACCATTCACGCACGCCTTTGATGATTTCCTTGCCGTTGATGTCGGGCAGGCTTAAATCCAGTATGATCAATTCCGGGTTCACGGAAGCGACAAGGCGCGATCCTTCCCGTCCGTTGCTGCATTCAACCACTTTGTAGCCGGCAGCTTCGAGGGAAATGATGAGGATTTTACGGATGGTGATCTCATCTTCGATAATCAGTACGGTGTTCTTCTTCTGATGCATGTTATTCTCCCGAATTGTAATGGGGATTTCTATGTAGCATTTTTTGTAAAATATACAATCGAAATTTTCCTTATTGTTTTTTTATATCAACAACTAAAACGTTTATTTTTATGAATTTTTTATAAGGATAGTATATATCCCATAGTGAAATTTAATACGGATGTGAATGCATGCATTTTCTTGTTCTGGAATAAATCGTTGCGTTTCCGCTTCCAGCCTCATTAATAGCAATTTTATGTGCGGCGGCGCGCTAGGCATCGCATTTTTATGCATCTTCTCCTTATAATATAATATTATTGATGGAGAGGCGCATGGCTGGACATCGTTCCCACGTAGTAGTAGTAAAAAAACATTCCGTTACCTCAGGTGGTAGTAAATATCCGCCCCGGCCCTTATCGTCTGTGCCTCAGGTCGTACCGTTGCCTGAGAAAAAGGTTGTAGAAAAAAAATCTTCCCCCTCTTTTATGGCGTGGCCGTCTTTTTTGTTCGAACGGATGATGACACCGTGGCGCAACGTTACGGCGCAAAACATGACGTCCGCCGTTTCATGGGTGGATGGCTGGCAGGTGGGTCATCGGGTCATCGTCCCGAAATCGCAAACCCACGAGACCGATACGGTCTACCATTATATGGTCGATTTGCCGAATGTAACGCGTGACATGGTGGGTCTTACATTTCGTAACGGCACTATTATTTTACGGGTGCAGGAAGCGGGAACTTCAGATAATTATGCGCATACCATCCGCCGCACATTCACCCTGCCGGTCTATACCGACGGCGCGGGAATTACGGCGGAATTGAAGAACGGACTGCTTACCATCAATATTCCGAAAACCGATAAACCGGTCTCATCGCAACCATGCACCATCGACATCGTCTAAAGAGAGGAACTATGAAAATCCCCACGATTGCTGCCAGCGCACTGATGCTCATGAGCAGTTTATCCGCTGCAAGCGCTGATAATATGCAGGTGGAAAATACGCTCAGCAGCCGCCCCGAGCTTTCCGATTTTTACCGGGCGCTCATGGATACGGGCGTAAACCATGAATTGAACCCCGATGCATCCTATACCGTATTCGCTCCAACTAACGGAGCCTTCGCCCGCATGCGCGATCAACAATATCCGTGTTTTGCAACAGCAGCCTGCCAGGCGCAAACCGCCCAAATTATCCGCAACCATATTTTCCCCGGGCATGTATATATCGCCGATGCGGCAAGACAAAGAGGCGGGGTATTCAGTATCAGCCGCCGTTTCGTCAATGTTGGAGAACCGTCTCAGGATGATTACACGGTAGACGGTAATAATATTATCTATATGTCCTCCTTCGGTGGTGGCATTCTCTATAAAATTGACGGCGTCATCGCTAAACCGCGCGAGCTGGCAACCCTGCAATATGACGTCTATACGCCACCGGAAAAAATAACCGGCGTTACAACGAAAACGATTCCCGATCCGGCATGCGGTCCGGGCGGTTGTGCGGATGCGCGCACTGAAACGACAACGGTTACGCAGACCGTGGTTTCACCTGTAACCGTACCGGCTCCTTTGCTTGCTCCCGCCAGCGGTAGCCAAAGCGATTGGTAACTGTCCGGGCGACATAAAAGTCGGCGGAGCAATAACTCCGCCGACTTTTATGTGTAACTATATTTTAGAAATGGAACCGGACGCCCAGCTCAAGGTTATTGGCGTGCGGATCGTTGTTGTCCGTTCCCAGGTAACGGTAGCCGATCGACCAATCGGTGTTGGGCATCGAAGACGCTACGAACGTAAGCCCGGCCATCCCCTGATAGGCAAACGTATTTTCGTGATGGTGGAATGTGTCGGAGAAGCTGCTATGTCCGGCACTCAGGGCCGCATCGCCCATGCCGCCGCCAATATAAGGCACGACATGCCAGCCTGAATTGCTCGAAGCAAATACCGTATTGAAATCATAATACAGGTTGCCTATGTAGGTAAAATAATGCGTGCTACCGTAACCGTTTTTCCCGCCTGCGCCGTGATAGCCGGCTTCGCCTTCGATACGGAAATCGCCGAAATTGCTGGGCCAGAAACGGGCGCCTAAATCGACGTTACCGCCGCCGCCGGTGTCGGAATGGCTCAACCATGTCAGGTCGCCGCTAAGTCCCACATACCAGTCGTTCGGGGAAGTGGCGGCCTGTGCCGCCGTGCCCGCCAACATCGCCGCCAGGCATACGCCGCTGCCGATGAAGGATTTTATTGAATTCCGCATAAGCTTATCTCCCTGATGATGTAATGTAATTTGTGATGAATCATAGCGATACCCAGATGTACGGGAAGGCAGATAAAGATGCCATGTCCTCCTCACAATCCTCTCGTAAAATAACTGTAAATTTTTTAAACGCTGCGCACGAAAAATTGTGCCTCCTATGCGCTTTGTATTTCATATGAACTTATCGCCCATTTATCTTTGCAGCTCTTAGAGACCTTGGAATTTTATATTCACCCTTCTATTGCCTCCGGCTTGACGCGCATATCGGTCCGCCCATTTCGCCCGCCGAGTATTTATGTGTGGTCATTGTTTTTCTTATTTAACTGCGAAACCCACAGGAGTGATTTATGAATAAAAAAGCCCTTTTTGCTTCCGTCAGCGCCCTGATATTGGCCCTGACTTCCCATGCCGCAGTGGCAGACACCAACTCCGTCTACGTTGAACAGACCGGCACCTCCGCCGATACCGGCACCATTGCACAGACCGGTTCGGACGATCGCATCGGTTCCTCCGCAACGCACTCCGTCCAGTCCGGCGCTACCGATTCGGTAAATTTAACCCAGACCGGTGATTCCAACAGTATCGATTTCACTCAGTCCGGTAACACCGCCACCGCAACTGCCACCCAGACCGGCAACAGCAACAGCCTGACCATTTCGCAGGCTGGCACTGGCGACACCGCCACAGTCACACAGGTGGGCAGCGATACGGCATCCTTCACGCAGAACAGCGTTTCGTCTACGGCTACCATCCATCAAAACACGGCGGGTGAAACGGCGAGTATCGAGCAGATCGGCGGCACCAATACCAGCACGGCGCTCATCACTCAGGGCGGTACGGGCGACACTGCTGATATCAGCCAGAACGGAGGCGTCGGTAACAATGGCACGATCACCCAGAGCGGCACGATGGGCATAGCGTCCATTAGCCAGACGGGCAGCGGCGGCCAGGCGACTATAACTGAAAGCGGAGCTTCGGATATGGCTTCGATCTTGCAGGTCGGTAATACCGGCATGGCAACGATAAGCCTGTCCGGTTCAGGGGATAACGGTCACATCGCGCAGAGCGGCACTTCGAGCACGGGTACCATCACCGTTACCGGCAATACCAACACCGCCAGTATCTTACAAAACGGTACCGGCACGACGGCCAACCAGGCGACGATCCTGCAGCCCGGCAATAACAACAACGGCTTCATCAGCCAGAACGGCAACGCCGATGTTGCTTCCATCAACCAGCTGGGCAACTTCGAAATCGCCAGCGTAACTCAGGCGGGAAACGGTCACTCGATGACGATTACCCAGCACTGAATAAACACCGCTTTACGCAGGGATGCGTTTAAGGCGCATCCCTGCGTTTAGTTTAGCCGGTAAAATGACATGAAAAATGCACGCACTATTTTTATGGATGTATTGCTTATCGCGTTCCTCACAACAGCGACCACCGCATTTGCCGAAGACGATAACCTCGCTATCCCGCAGGTTGCGGGTCAGGACAATGTGAAGGTAGAAAATAACAAAGCGGACACAGCGCTCCTGAAAAATGCGCATAACGACGCTAGCAAAAAAGATTACCAGAAGCAGATATTATCCAATCCGAAAATAAGCGATATCGGGCGCGCCAGTACGCTGACAAGCGGCGGCGGCAATACGGCAACCGTTGTGCAGCAAAGCGCCGCTAACCATTACAATGGAAAGCATACCGCTAACGATAACCATTCCATTCAAAATGGCGATAAATCCACTGCGACAGATTTCCAGAACTGAAAATAAACAAATATAAAGCCTGTTCGCACTCGGGTATTTCCGGCAGGCACCGATACTTAACCGCCGGTCATTCTAAAATATCGTGCGACAGATGTTAATTTTCCAAAAGGCTTTGCTTTCACAATTTGGTTAGGTGAAATATACCCTATTTTGCTGCCCTCGATGTCGGCAATCATTGCCTCGGTCGATGGTAATTGGAGCGCATTGAAAATCGCGTCGCACCGTTTGCGATAATGTTTATATAATCGGATAGATTCCTCGCGGACCTGCGGCATCGTCCGCCATGCTTCATCCAGAAATATCTGGTGAAATTGACCGTTATATTTTTTAGCATCCACATCGTGTAAATAATATTCGTAGTTTTTATTCATCTGCGCCCGCACAGACCAGTTACCGCCAATGATATGAGTGGTCGTGGCCCACCAGTCTTCGCGCCGGGTGAACGGAATCTGCAAAAAATCACAAATGGACATGAGTGCCGCATCGGGCTGCAACACAAAACTACGATAAGGTACCACCAGCGCGCCATGCGCAATTTCGAGTTCCCTCTCGTTCATTTCCAACCACATTTCAAAGCGGTCTTTAATCGAAAGATTGCTGTTTCTGAATACCAATCCGGCGACAAACTCGTGTGGCCATTTAAGCAAATAAAGATTTTTATAGTAAAACTGTTTTTCGCCTCGCGGGTATTCGGCACCGAGTTTTGACGTGTCCACCAATGTATGGGCGTCGGGATATCTTCTAAAGCAATCGCTATAAAACGTGTCCGCCTTCATGCCGTCATAAAAATGACAATCGTGTGCTCTATCGTTATCGGAGCTTTGGCAAAGGCTGCATGGGCGCATATATGATTTGTCGTAGATCAGACAAATTTCTCCCAGGCCCCTGACGCCTTGAATACTATCGAGCATGAGGTTCAGAATGCTGCTTCCGCTATAACCGGTGCCAAGTGTCTGACAGACTATGAATTTCATGGGAGGCTGATTCGTTGCTCGCTTGTAATTGCTAAGGGTCAATCAGGAATCACATTACATCTAGGTTATGGAATAACGTTCTAGACAAAAGTTATACGACTCACATCGATAAAACCTTCGTCATTAAAAATCATAGAATTCTATTTTTGCCGTACGTATTTAAAATACCGTATGCGATGGCACATAAGCCATTGAAAGTAGTGGTGACCCCTACGGGAGGGGGCGATTAAAGCAAAAAACCCTATGAATATTGATATATCTATGCTAAATATGTGTGGAAAATATGTAGGGAAATTCTTTGTACATTGTCCGCCGACATCATAAATTTTGGGCTTTCCACGACATTCCCCCAAGCATTTCGGGGATCAATGGCCTGCCCAAAAAACGCTTTAGCGCAAAACTAAATACAGATGATCGTGCTGTTGCCGCTATTCGTGCGGCTAGTCTTAAAGCACAATGGCTAAGCGAGATTAAGCGCGCCAAGGCCGGTACTTATTCAGAAGAGGACGATGTTCTGAATAGTTATCATTACACCATTGCTGACACAGAGGGAGTAGTTGCTGCATTCAAAGCCGCGTATAGGCGGGCGTCACTAGACGAGCGTAAAAAGCTCTTAAGTGCGGCTACGAACGTGGCGGAAGATGTGGCATACGGAATCGACGGCGTACCTTTCTATCATGATGACCCTGATGACCCCTCCGATGAACGTCCGGGCGTACAAGCTGGCGGTCGTATTCTCCATGCGGCCACAGGAGGCCTCATTGGACTAACCGATTATCTAGACGAATATCTCGCAACGTTGAAAAATAAGAATGAAACAAAAAGTGTGGACTTGAAAAAGGCCAGCATAAATAAATTCGCGGTCAAATTTCCCTACATAGCCGATGTGCAGCGTAAAGCGGTGCAAGAATGGGTCAATGCTCAAGATGCAAACGGGAGCGCGCTAGCAACTATTCGGCGCTTCCTTTCCGAACTGCGTGGTTATTGGGCGTATTTGCAATCTATCAATGTCGCACCAGAGGACTATAACCCGTTTGAAAAGCTATCTCTTGCGAAGGCGGGAAAAGATGCCAAGGCTAATGCACGTCGTCCCTTTGCGCCGGATGATCTAGTTAAATTATTGGCTGTTGCGCGCAGCGATGCACAGCTTGCCGATCTCATCATGTTTGGAATGTGGACGGGTGCGAGAATTGAGGAGATGTGTGCTTTGAAAGTGAAGAACGTACATCTTGAGAAGGGTTATATCGATATTACTGATGCCAAAACTTCTGCCGGATGGCGACAGGTTCCAATTCACTCGAAGTTGATGCCGACCTTAAGGCGGCTGGTTGAATCGAGTAATGACGGCTATGTATTGTCGGGATTACTACGCAATAAGTATGGTGACCGTTCAGGTGCCGTTGGGAAGCGCTTTGGCCGCCTCAAAACGAAGCAAGGTTTTGGCCCACAATATGTTTTCCATTGTATCCGTAAAACCGTAGCAACCATGCTAGAGAATGCCGGTGTGCAAGAAGGTATTGCAGCCGATATTCTGGGGCATGAAAAGCAAACGATTACCTACGGTTTATATTCCGGCGGAACCTCGTTAGAATTGAAGCAAGATGCAATCGAGAAGCTAGATTACAGCGTAAGAAGACTTGAGCAGCAAGCCTAATAACGTGGGAAATTCGCTCCCATTAATCTATGCAGCTCGCGGCAAAAGATCAGTATATTTAGTTTCCCCTTTTGATGATAAAACACTCACAATTTCTTCTACACGCTTCTTTGTTTTAGGCGTGCCTTCCGCAAGTCCCCTTGTCATGATTGCGCGTATTGTTGCTTCGTGCATCAGATAGGCCCATTGATCTGTATGCGGACTGGAAAGTAATGGTAACAGAGCTTCTACGGATTTATCGGGAAATTTAGGCGCAATCTCCGCTAGCCATTCTATAACGCCAAAAGATTCGGGTGCAAAGCCAGCGGAAAGCATCTCGCATAGCTGCTCGATTAACCACTCCACATCGAATGCTCCTTTACACCATTGGCCAAATGTACCGAGTTCCTTGCGAAATGCGTCAGGCTCGTGCGCTTCCTTAGCTATTGCTAATCGCGCTGCCCAGTAGGCATGACCACGAGCACGTACTTCATCAGGGCATTCACTGGGGGGCTGCTTCAAATAACGTCCAAGTGCCCACATACAGTATCGCAAAAGGCGTTCCGGTGCTTTCTTCCAAAATTCGTCTAATACATCCGTAGGTAGAGCGTCGCCCAAATATAGGTTGATAATAAATTCGCCGAGCCGGTCTTCGAGTCGTGTTTGGCGGCTCCCCGCCTTTATGCCCAAGCCCGCAATTTCTTTCATATAACAAGGGCGGAGATATTCCATTAAACTCACGACCGGCCGCCAGTCCAAACCTAGGTGTCCCATCCATGTTGCATCGCAAAGTGCCTCATTATCTGGCGGGAGTAAATTTTCGATTTGTGAATTTACCCATTCTTCGCCAAAGTAGGTCAACCATGAAAGGTATCTGCCTAATATAACGCGAGGTATTCGCCCGGAGGCAGATTTATCGCCAAGATCATTTTCCATGACGTGCCGTAAAGATCGGCCCGGCCTACGTCCTCAAGCAGCGTTACTAGTGTAGCGATTCCATGAGTATTGATGATGTAGTAGATGCGCGCGCGATTACACTTCAACGCCTGTGCTGCTAAAGATATTTTCTTACCGCGTCGCCGAGATTGTTTCGGCGCTGGGGAAAAAACTTTTTCGAGTTCGCAGGCAGCCTGACGCAACTCGTCGAGGTAGGGATAGCGCTCTAGTTCGCAGAAAATAATGGCTTTCAAGACAGCAAAAAAGATTTTGCGCTGTGGTTGAGAAAGCGCCAAAATTGATTTAGAGCGACTTTGAATATTAGCGGAATAATGGCGATTTGAAGGCATAACACACTCGATGGATTTGATTCCACCAAGCGGTTATCGTACGTCCTCGGCCAGCCTTGGTAATTATTCACTCGCTTCCCGTACCCGCCGACGCGGAGGAGATGACTTTCTTTTACCCATTGATTGCTGGGGAAAGCCATCTAGTGAACTGTGCTTATACTAACATAATTAAGCGGGTTTTCAAGCTTACAAATTTTTGCCTGTGTGGAGAATATGTGTGGATTTATAAAATGGCTATTTATAACCATTTGATTTCCGGCACTCTAAAAGAGTGGTGACCCCTACGGGAATCGAACCCGTGCACCCGCCGTGAAAGGGCGGTATCCTAACCGCTAGATGAAGGGGTCATGCTACAAAAGGAGCGTACTATCTGCGAAAGACGCCTCACTAGTCAATAAAAAACTGAGGGGCCATAATTGGACAAAGGGAAAACCCCGTATACTATATTGAATTATAATATTATTTACTGGTTCGGCAGCAGTATTTCCACCCTTGGTGTGCGGGCCAGACCATGGTACAGATGCACCATAACCGCAATCCCCCAGAACGGGGCGAACAGATTGATCACCGGAACCGTCGCCAGTACCGTCAGGATAATACCGGCAGTCATGACCGTGCGTGCATAACGTTTGCGCAGTATTTCGGTATCGGCAATCGAGAGATGCCGGCGTGCGGCCATTGAGAAAAATTCGCGGCCCAGCAAATAGCCGTTCAGCACATAAAATAAAAACAAATTGATCACCGGCAGCAGGTACAGCGGCAATACGAGGATATTGAGGCCGATGGCCATGGCGGAAAAACGCATATCGTGCAGGAATTCCGGCCAGAAAGAAGGAATGCGCTGTATGACGGTGGGATAATCGTGACGTTCGATCAGGCGCGCGATGCGATCGTCGAAGAAATTGACGATGACCGGCATGATGCCCGGAAATAAAATCCATGCAATCAGGGTGGCACCGATGCTGCCGATCCATGGCAATAAATGCGCTAATGTTGGATGGTTTTCCATGTGCGCGCTGAGCCAGCCAAAAAACATGCTGGAGAAAGTAATGAAGCCGATCAGCGAAGCGATCGTCACCAGTATCGACAGGATAAATACGCTAAACATGCCCGGCGTAAACAGCGAACGCACCGCGCGCAGCGAGGAAATAATGAGTACGTCCATGCGTTATCCTTAGAAGTCGGGATTATACGTCTGAGCTAATGTAGGAGCAATGCACCGGCAGTGCAACAGCGTATGAATATAGACTTAAGACCCGTCGGTACGATCACCGGCATTGGCATCGCCTTGATCTTTTTTGCTCTGTAATTCTATGGTTTTCTTCAACCGCGCTTCGAATCTGCTGCGTCCTGATACGACTCCGAGTTTCGACCGGTCGGCGGCACTGGCAATATTTTCGCCTGCGGGCTGCGCCGCTGGATCGTTGGATTTTTGTACATCGGACAATTTTTGGGAAATCCCGGTGAGGCTCTCGGCGAAAGGATGTTTGTAGTCATCAAATTTTGGAAAACGCCCATCTTCCGCGCTGATGCAATCTATGGGCGATTGAATCTGCGCGGTTTCAGTGGTGTCATTGGTAACCGTGAAATGGATATATTTTGCAAGGTCTTTCGCAGACCGACTATTATCCAATCCCAAATGCTCAAAGAGATGATTTCCCTGTAACGCCAATAAAAACCCGGTAATATTCAGGAGTTGGCATTTCCCTTCCCGTGCAATTGCTTCGCGGGGCTTTCTTGCGTTTTCCAAAAAGAAGCATTGCTCATCGGGGTGGTGCGCAATGTAATCCCGTATCGAGCGCAATTCATTTTCCGGGCGGCGAACACTATTAAAATAGTTTCTCAAAGCAGGCCTATTATTTTTATTACTTTCAATTAGGCCGGAATGACCGCTTTCATCGATTAAATCTATCGCGCCTCTATATTGGCGGCTATGAAGCTTTTCCAGCCAGTTCTGAAAATTCCTGAAATTGTGCGGTTCTAAATGAGAAGGGGGGCGATATTGCAGGTTAGGATAAAGAGCTTCGCTTTTTAGCCCACATAATATCTCACCCGCCCGAGCTGAGGTTTCTTGAGTAATAACGACCTTATAGCCTTGCTCGCCCAGAAACTCTAAACTATCTATAAAGTTTGTAAGGGGCGGCTTGGGACCTCTTCGCGCTTGAAATTTTTCGGGCACAGGGCAAAACAGGCCCTGTAGTGCGGCGCTTTCTATGATAATCGTACCTTTTGACTGCTTAGCCATTATTGCCCTCTATAAAATCATTAAGCCATATTAGCACTTAATGATTAACGATTCGTAATCAAGGGATTGGTAAAAAATATTTTATAATTCAAATGGATAATCTGAATTAAGGCTATGCCTCGAAAACTTTGCCTGTTCCCTGTAAATCAGCGTTGGCCAATTTTACAAACACATCGGTTATATCCTCCGGTTTAGGAATTGCGGAGGTATCGGCGCCGGGGAAGGCTTGTTTGTACATGCGCGTCGCAACCTTGCCGGGATTGATCAGGTTGATTTTGAGAGGGGTTTTCACATTCTCGCCGGCATAGGTCAGCACCAGCGCTTCCAATGCCGCTTTGCTCGCCGCATAGCCGCCCCAGTAGGGATGAAGGTCGCGTGCGAGGCGCGAGGTGACGAACATGGCGCGGCCCGCTTCCGAGGCCATCAGCAGCGGATGCAGGCAACGGATCAAATGATAGTTGGCGGTAACGTTGACCGCCATCACCTTATCCCAATCCGGCGGTTCGATATGCGGCACGGGCGAGAATACGCCGCCGTCGCCGGCGTTGCCGACCAGAACGTCGAGCCTGCCAAAACGTTCCGCTACCGAAACGGATAGTGCCTCGATGGTTTTCGGTTCCGTCAGGTCAAGCGGCACCAAGGTTGCCGTACCGGATTCCGCACGAATCATGTCATCCGTGGCTTCCAAACCTTTGATAGTGCGGGCGACGAGAATGACATGCGCGCCTTCTTTGGCAAAACGCACGGCTACCGCCTGCCCGATGCCCTGGCTGGCCCCGGTAATCAGTGCAATGCGGCCCGAGAGCTGCATCTTACACGTCCATGATTTCGGAGAATAAATCTTTCTGCGAGCCGTTCAGCGTGTTCTCGGCGTCGGTGAGTGCGATGGGGTAATCGCCGGAGAAGCAGGCATCGCAGAATTGCGGCGCGGCGTTGTTGCGTGAAACATCGGAGACCGCGCGGTACATGCCGTCGAGCGAAATGAAGGCGAGGCTGTCGACGCCGATCTGTTCGGCCATTTCTTTGACATTGTATTTATAGGCGAGCAACTGGTCGCGCGTCGGCGTATCGACGCCGTAGAAGCACGAATGCGTTGTCGGCGGCGAAGCGATGCGCATATGCACCTCCGTCGCGCCGGAATCGCGCACCATGCTGACGATTTTTTTCGACGTCGTGCCGCGCACGATCGAATCGTCGACGAGGATGACGCGCTTGCCCTCTAACATGGCGCGATTGCCATTATGCTTGAGCTTGACGCCTAAATGGCGCACATGGTCGGAGGGCTCGATAAACGTTCTGCCAACGTAATGATTGCGAATAATGCCGAGCTCGAATGGGATACGGGATTCCTTGGAATAACCGAGCGCTCCGGGAATGCCGGAGTCGGGCACGGGCACGACGACATCGGCCTTGACCGGCGCTTCACGGGCGAGCTGCGCGCCGATGCGCTGGCGCGTTTCATAGACATTGCGGCCTTCGGAAAACGAATCGGGGCGCGAAAAGTAGACATATTCGAAAATGCAGAAACGCTTTTTGACTTTCTGGAAGGGTTTGAGCGAACGGATGCCGTCTTTGGTAATAATCACGATTTCGCCAGGTTCAATATCGCGCACATAGGTTGCGCCGACGATATCCAGCGCGCAGGTTTCCGACGCCAGCAACGTCACATCACCAAGTTTGCCCATGACGAGTGGGCGTACCCCGTACGGATCGCGCACGCCGATCAGCATGTCGTTACTCATCACCACCAACGAATAGGCGCCCTCGACGCGCGAGAGTGCATCGAACAGGCGGTCTTCCACCGAAGTGTGTTTCGACAGGGCGATGAGATGAATAATGACTTCGGTGTCGGACGTGGACTGGAACAGGCAACCGATATCGATCAGCTGTTTGCGCAGCGTCATCGCATTAGTGAGGTTGCCGTTATGCGCAATTGCAAGCCCGCCGAAACTGAAGTCACCGAACAGCGGCTGCACGTTGCGAAGCAGCGTATCGCCGGTGGTCGAATAACGGTTATGGCCGACGGCGACATGGCCTTTTAAGCGACCCATGATTTCGGGGGAATTGAAATTATCGCCGACCAGACCGAGCGCGCGATGCGTATAGAAATATTTGCCATCGAAGCTGACGATGCCCGCCGCTTCCTGCCCGCGATGCTGTAAGGCATGCAGCCCGAGCGCCGTCAGCGCCGAAGCTTCCGGGTGGCCGAACAGGCCGAACACGCCGCATTCTTCATGGAGCTTATCGTCGTCGAAGGGATGCAGGCTTTTGTTCAAATCCATCATTTACTTTTCCCGCTTAGGAGCCGGCTTAACCGGCTGGTATCGTTTTTATTGTAGCCTTCATCCTCATCGGAAGAGGGGGTATCAGGAGCATCTTCGTCGGCCATCCTTTGGTGCGAAGCCTGGATCTCGGTGGTGGCTTTCTTTTCAAGCGTTGAGATTTCGCGCAGATACTCGGGTGCGATTTTTGCCAGTTTCAGCGCGCCTTTTTCGACGTAGGGACGCGTCACCGATTGCTGGAGCCAGTTAGGGTATTCTTTTTCCGGCATGGCAATGGTGAGTAGAAAATAACCGAGCGAAATGATAAATGCGCCGCGTACGCCACCGAAAATCAGGCCCATGAAATTATCGAGCATGCCGACTTCATTGCCGCTGCGGACGAATTTGATGATGAGCGCGTTGATCATCGAAAACCCGATCAGCGCCAGCGTATAAATCACCAGCGTGCCGACGCCGGCGGCGGCGATGGGGCTTTTGAAATGCGGTTTCAGGCGTTCGGCCATATCGGGAAAATAATAAAAAGTGACGATCGCCGCGCCGATCCATGCGCCGAGCGATAACATTTCGCGCACAAAGCCGCGGAAAAACGCGAACAGGCACGAAAGCACCATGATGCCCAGCACCACGGCGTCGAAAAGATTCAGGTGTGTTTCAATCATACGGCTTCAGAGGCTACAGGCTGTGTTTTTTTCCTGGCCGCCGCGCCGAACAGCTCGCGCGCCAGAACGGTTACAGTTTCTACAGGTTTTAACGCCAGCGTCAAACCCTTATATGTGTCTTTTTTGGCCGCTTTCTGGGGTAGGTAGGCCGATAAAAATCCCAATTTTTCTGCCTCTTTCAGCCGCGCTTCCATACGTGAAACCGCCCGGATTTCGCCGGAGAGCCCGATTTCGCCGAACATCACTGAGTGGTCGGGCAGGGGCTGGTCGTATAAAGCCGACAGCAGCGCAGCGGCCACGGCCAGATCGGCGGCAGGCTCATTGATGCGGATGCCGCCCGCGACATTTAAATAGACTTCCTTGTCGGAAAAACGGATGCCGCAGCGCGTTTCGAGTACCGCCAGAATCATTGCCAAGCGATTGGTATCCCAGCCGACGACGGCGCGGCGCGGCGCGCTCATATAGCTCGGCGCAACCAGCGCCTGAATCTCGACCAGCAGCGGGCGCGAACCCTCCATCCCGGCGAACACGCACGCGCCGCTGACCGTGCCTTCGCGGCCCGATAAAAATAGGGCTGACGGGTTGGTGATTTCTTTCAGGCCACCATCGGTCATTTCGAATACGCCGATTTCGTCGGTGCCGCCGAAACGGTTTTTCACCGCGCGGAGTATCCGGAATTCATGCCCGCGTTCACCCTCGAAATAGAGCACCGTATCGACCATATGTTCGAGCACGCGCGGCCCCGCGATCTGCCCGTCCTTGGTGACGTGCCCGACTAAAAACAGCGTCAGCCCGCGCTTTTTGGCGAGTTTTATCAGTTCGTGTGAGCTAGCGCGCACCTGCGATACCGTACCCGGCGCGGCATCGAGATTGTCGAGATACATCGTCTGCACCGAGTCGATAATGACGACCGACGGCGCATTCGGCCCATCGAGCGTGGCGATAATATCGCGAACCGACGTCGCCGACGCCAGCTGCACATTGGCGTTGAGAAGGCCGAGGCGTTTGGCGCGCAAAGATACCTGCGCTACCGATTCTTCGCCGGAAATATAGCTGCACGTAATTCCGCGCTGGGCAATCGCCACCACCGTTTGCAGCAGCAGCGTCGATTTGCCGATACCGGGGTCGCCGCCGATCAGCACGGCGCTGCCCGCCACCAGCCCGCCGCCCAGAACGCGGTCGAGTTCGCCGATGCCGGTGCCGGTGCGCGCCGCATCCTGCGCGTCGTTATCCAGCGAAATCAGCTCGATTTTTTTGCCTTTGCCGGAGGTTAGTCCCTTGGGCGTGGTTTCGCTGGAACCTTCTTCGACGATGCTGTTCCAGCTGTGGCAGGCGTCGCATTTGCCCGACCATTTAGGATGGATCGCGCCGCAGGACTGACAGACAAAATGGGAAGTGGATTTGGCCATCAGTCAAAATTAGCTCAACTTATGCCAATCGTCGAGATTTATTAAATTTATGGATTTAGTTTTCTTTTCATTTTTCATCGTTTTTTGGGTCTTGCTTTCCTCTGCCCGTGCCATCCATGAGCGCAACATAGTATTTTAATATTACGGGCATTCCTCGCATAACACCGGCTAACCCTTGGAGATAAGGCACTTCCGCTTGATGACGCGCGTCATCGGCCACAGGGGTGTCCATTTTTTCCTGCAGCATAGTTACCGCCGAGGCCATTACCTTTCCTTGTTCACTCATACGCAGTATCCTGCGATAAGCCTGTTCCTCGGTACCCGACAGGTTTTCGTCGCTGCCAAGTTTTAATAATGCCGTTGCCGCTAATCTGATATCGCGCCCCTGTAGTTCGGTATTGCCTAAATCCAGCCGATCATCCCCTTTATCTACGAATTCCAGTGCTTTGCCGGTAATATCTTCATTCCATTGCTGGTATTGTTCTGCGGTCATATCCTGCGTTATTTCTCCTCCCGCTCCATTGATGGCTTCATCGATAGCAGCAAATAAGGCAATATCATGTAAAGCATGACGTAAGGTCATTGTTTGCGCGTCCCGATTCATATTGAAACTAAAGGAATGATCCCGTACTGATTGCAAAAGCGCTCCCAGTGGCTTGTCTAAGTCTGCTTTGATTTTTCTGCGGAAATCTTTATTATTCATTATAAATAATGCACTGAAATTCAATCTTCTTAGCTAATTTATCATTATAAGTTTAAAAAACCATGACCAATTTCCTCGAATTTACCGACTCGCAAGTCCTGCTCCTCGATGGGGCGATGGGCACGCAGATACAGGGCGCCGACCTCAAGGTCGAAGAGGATTACTGGGGGCAGGAAAATTGTTCCGAAATCCTCAATCTGTCGCGCCCGGATTTTATCCGCAATGTGCATATGAAATATTTCGCGGCTGGGTCCGATGCGGTGGAAACCAATACGTTCGGTGGATCGTTCCTGACGCTTGGCGAATTCGGATTGCAGGATAAAACGGTGGAAATCAACCGCCGCGCCTGCGAGCTGGCGCATGAGGCGATTGTCGAATTTTCGCATGACGGACGCAAGCGTTTCGTCGTCGGCGCGATCGGGCCGGGCACGAAATTGCCGAGCCTCGGGCACATCGGTTATGACGCGCTGGAATCGGCATTTTCACTGCAAACCGAAGGGCTGCTTGAAGGTAATGCTGATGTGATTCTGGTCGAAACGGCGCAGGACCCGCTGCAGGTGAAAGCAGCGGTCAACGGCGCGAAGCTGGCGTTTGCGAAGTTCAAAAAAACCTTGCCGATCATGGTGCAGGTGACGGTGGAAACGACGGGCACGTTGCTCGTCGGCAGCGATATCGCCGCAGCGGCAACGGTCATCGAAGCGCTCGGCGTCGATGTCATGGGACTAAATTGTGCGACTGGGCCGCAGGAAATGGCCGATCATGTGCGCTGGTTGTCGAAAAACTGGCCGCGCAAAATTTCGGTGTTGCCCAATGCCGGGCTACCGGAAATGCAGCACGGGCATGTGCATTTTCCGCTTGCGCCCGACCAGATGGCCAAATGGATCGAGCGGTTTTTGAAAGAGGACGGCATCCATATCGTCGGCGGTTGCTGCGGCACGAACGAGAACCATATCGCCGCGCTGAACGCCATGCTCGGGCAGCAGGAAAACGGCCAGCGCCGCCCGGCTCCGGCCAAGCGCACGCATCACTGGGTGCCATCGGTCGCATCGTTATTTCAGGCGGTGGAACTCAGACAGGAAAATGCGATCCTCGCTATCGGCGAGCGCTGCAACGCCAACGGCTCGAAAAAATTCCGCGAAGCGCAGGACCGCGAAGATTGGGACACCTGCGTCGATATGGCGAAGGAACAGCAGCGCGAAGGCTCGCACACGCTCGATATCTGCACCGCCTTCGTCGGGCGCAACGAAATCAACGACATGAGCGACATGATCTCGCGTTTGCGCGGCACCATCACCGCGCCGCTGGTCATCGATTCGACCGAATTGATCGTGCTGGAAGCGGCGCTGAAATTGTATGGCGGCAAAGCTATCATCAATTCGATCAATTTCGAAGACGGCGAAGAACCGGCGCATGCGCGCATGAAGCTTGCGATGAAATACGGCGCGGCGGTGATTGCGCTTACTATCGACGAACAAGGCATGGCCAAGGACGTGGATCGCAAGCTGGAAATCGCACACCGGCTGGTGGATTTCTGCTGTAATCAATACGGCCTGCCGCGCTCGGATCTGATGATCGATCCGCTCACCTTCACCATCTGTACCGGCAATGAAGACGACCGCAAGCTCGGCCTGTGGACGCTCGAAGCCATTGAGCGCATCCATAAGGAATTGCCGGAGATCCAGATCGTTTTGGGGCTATCGAATATTTCCTTCGGGCTCAATCCGCCGGCGCGCCATGTGCTGAATTCCGTCTATCTCGATCATGCGCAAAAACGCGGCATGACAGCGGCGATTATCCATGTGTCGAAAATTGCGCCGCTGCATAAAATCCCGCCGCATGAAGTCGCCGCCGCCGAGGATTTAATCTTCGATCGTCGCAGTCCATTGACGGAGGCGGCGTGAGTTCGCGAAACGCGCTCTCTGTTTATTTCCATCCCAAACTCCTGCTCGTTTTAGCGCTGGGATTTTTCAGCGGTCTACCCCTCGCGCTGACGGCTTCGACACTTGGCGCGTGGCTCGCCGAATCGGGGGTGAGTAAATCTTCGATCGGATTATTTGCGGCGGTGGCGACACCGTATGCGCTGAAATTTTTATGGTCGCCGCTGATGGACGGCGTGCAGTTTCCGTTGCTATCAAAGTTGCTGGGCCGCCGCCGTGGCTGGCTGATCGCAACGCAAATCGCGCTCGTCGCTGCAATCGTATTACTCGGATATTCCGATCCGAAAATCGATCCGTGGATGACCGCTTTTTGCGCGCTGTTGGTGGCGATTTGTTCGGCGAGCCAGGATATCGTCATCGATGCGTACCGCGTCGAAATTCTGGAAAAAGAACAGTACGGAGCAGGGGCGGCGATGGTGCAGTATGGCTATCGCTTCGGCATGCTGGCGTCGGGTGCTGGCGCGCTTGCGCTGGCCGATCATGTGAGTTGGATGGCGACCTATATGATCATGGCGGCGGTGATGTGCGCGGGCATCGTGCTCGTGCTTTTTTCGCCGGAGCCGGAGGTGAGCGCGGAAGTCGCGCCGCCGTCAAAGTTGCACTGGTTGCGCGATACACTGATTGCGCCGTTTTCCGATTTCATGACGCGGGAGCATTGGCTGGCAATCCTGCTGTTTATTTTACTCTATAAATTCGGCGATGCGTTTCTGGGCGTCATGACCAATCCATTCCTGCTTGAAATCGGCTTTACCAAAACGCAAATCGCGACGGTGGTGAAAGTGTACGGTTTGGCAGCGACGCTGATTGGCGTGTTTTTAGGCGGAGTGATGACGTATCGTTTGGGCACGGTAAAGACGCTGATGATCTGCGGCATCGGCCACGCGCTCACCAATTTGATGTTCCTGCTGCAGGCGCGCGCGGGAGCAGATATACAATTATTATCGCTTGGTATCTTCGCGGAGAATTTAAGCGGCGGCATGACGGCGTCGGCGTTCGTCGCTTTCATTAGCGGCCTGACGCATGCGCGCTATACAGCGACGCAATATGCGCTGCTCTCCTCGCTTGCAGCGATGGGGCGCACATGGCTTACCACGACAGCGGGATGGACGGCCGATCGTTTCGGATGGGAAATGTTTTTTGTCATATCCGTGCTGCTCGCCGTTCCGGGGCTGGTGATGCTGGCATTTTTATCTAAGAGAATCGATCCGGAAGCGGATTAATGGCCGTGGCTATTGTTGACGTTGTCGATATTGACGGGGTTTGTTTTAGCCACCTCATCCACGGGTGCATTACTGCAACCGGCAGTGCTTAAAGTGGCGTCACTTCCGCATTCAAGCTTCGCATAATCGAGATGCGCCCAAGGGTTGCTGCCGACAGCGTCGCATGCAGAGACTATAAACAATGTAATAAGAGGTATGATCGCTCGCATACCACAACTATCGCAGCTATTGTATAGGAATGAAACGGTGAAAAGTAGCCGCCCGTATCAAAAACCCATAAATAGAGTAGTTATTTTTTCAATTTTCAGGACCATTTCACCTCAGGCGGGAGGCTCATGAGGATGGCGTCGGTATTACCACCGGTCATGAGGCCAAAGCGCGTGCCGCGGTCATAAAGCAGGTTGAATTCGACGTAGCGGCCGCGTTTAACGAGTTGCCATTCGCGTTGCTCCGGCGTCCATGTTTCATGCATATGGCGGCGCACTAATTGGGGGTAAATGTCGAGGAGGGTTTTGCCGACGGATTGAGTGAAGGTGAAATCCTTTTGCCAGTCGCCGCTGCTCAGATAGTCGTAAAAAATGCCGCCGACGCCGCGCGGTTCGTTCCTGTGTTTCAGGAAAAAATAATCGTCGCACCATTTTTTATACGCCGGATAATAATCCGGATTGAAAGCGTCGCAGGTTTTTTTGAGCGCCGCATGGAAATCAGCGGTATCGGCGTCATTGGGATACATCGGCGTTAAATCTGCTCCGCCGCCGAACCAATGCTTTGTCCCATCGCCGACGACGATCATGCGCGTATTCATATGCACCGCCGGGACCAGCGGTGAGCACATATGCGCTACCAGCGAAATGCCACTGGCCCAGAAGCGCGGGTCTTCTGCCGCGCCGGGGATTTCCTTGCGCATGCTGTCGGAGAATTCACCGTGGACGGTGGAGATATTGACACCGACTTTTTCGAATACGCGGCCCTTCATCAGCGAGATTTCCCCGCCGCCGCCATCGGCGCGCGCCCATGGGGTGCGTAAGAATTTTATAATGCCCCCGGAGCTTTCTCCTGAAAACTCCATGGGGCGATGCTCAGGGCTGGCTCCGCCTGCTGGCGTCGCTGCTGCATATTCTGCTTCTATCTTTTCGAATTCGCCGCAAATCTGTTCGCGCAAGGTTCGGAACCATTCGGTGGCCTGCGATTTTTTTTGTTCGATGCTCATGCTTTACCTCCGGTTTGCCGCAATGCTTCGCCGAGCGTCATGCTGGCGGCCTGCACGAGGTTCAGCGAACGCGCGCCGGGTTGTACGGGAATGCGTACGCGTGCATCGGCGGTATCGCGCACATAATCCGGCACGCCAGCCGATTCACGCCCGAATAGCAGTATATCACCGGACTGAAAAGTGAAATCGGTGTAGGGTTGGCTGGCATGGGTCGAAAGCAGTACGATGCGGCTGCCATTTTGCGCCGCGAGGAACGCTTGCCACGACACATGGTGCGTAATGCTGGCTAGATCGCCATAATCCATAGCGACGCGCTTCATGCGCTTATCGTCGAAGGGAAAACCGCACGGCTCTATAATATGTAACGGCACGCCCATGCAGGCGCTGAGCCGGATCATGCTACCGACGTTTTGCGGGATATCCGGTTCGAATAGGGCAATCATCATTTTATTAATTATCAATAGGTTATATTAATCGTCGCGAAAACTTAACAAAAAAGCCGTTTATGGAATAGCGGAAACTTGCGACAATGAAAACTAAGGCCCCCTGCGTTTATAACAGAAAGCCACCGGATGAACATCATGTACCGCCCGAGACTCAACGGTTTCCACCTGATGACGGGCTTTTCGCTCGTGGCATTCGGCTCCGGCTTTACCGTCTGCCTGTTCGATCTCGACACGGTCGATGCCTGCATCGCCCATTCCCGCAGCTATCTCGACAGCTTCCAGGCCATGGGCGATCACCTGATTGCATGGGGCTTTGCCATCTTGCACGCGGCATTTAACCAAGCGTAAAATCAAGGCAAGTGATTCTTAAGTTGAAACTTCCCTAACTATTGTCTAGAAACGTCTCAACACCACTATCTGTTGAGACATATCATGAGCCATCCAAGCAACCCATCTTCCCACTCTTCTCCTGCCGCAAAACCGGTTAACGACCCGGGCCGGCGCGATTTTATGCTGCTTTCGGCATCGGCTCTCGCCGCTGTAGGCGCGGCATCGGCCGCGTGGCCGTTCGTCCATAGCATGAACCCGTCGGCGGACGTGTTGGCGCTCTCTTCTATTGAAGTAGACCTGACGCCGATACAGGTCGGGCAGACGATCAAGGTGAAATGGCGCGGCGTACCCGTCTTTATCCGCCATCGCACCCCGGCGGATATCGCCGATTCCAAATCGGTGCCGATGAGCGAGTTGAAAGATCCCGAAACCGATGACAAGCGCGTCAAACAAGGTCATGAACAATGGCTGGTGATGATTGGCGTGTGCACGCATCTGGGATGCATCCCGCTTTCGGGCGCAGGCGATTATTGTGCTGGCGATGGCGGCGGCTGGTTCTGTCCGTGCCACGGCTCGCAATACGACACCGCAGGCCGCATCCGCAAAGGCCCGGCGCCGAAGAACTTGGTCCTCCCCGAATACAGTTTCCTCAACGATAACCGCATCAAGATTGGCTAAAACTTATGGCGAACGCCCCAAAAACCCAAGGCCCTGGCATTAAAGGCTGGATCGAATACCGCCTCCCGATTTTTTCCTTCATCGATAACAGCCTCGGCAGCAAATACCAGACGCCACGCAACCTGAGCTATATGTGGAGCTTCGGTTCCATTGCCGGCATTTGCCTCGTGATGCAAATCCTGACCGGCCTGTTCCTCGCCATGCATTACACGCCGCAGACCGGCCTCGCGTTCGATAGCGTCGAGAATATCATGCGCAACGTCAATTATGGCTGGCTCTTACGCTATGCGCATGCCGTCGGCGCGTCGATGTTTTTTGTCGCCGTCTACCTGCATATTTTTCGTGGGCTGTATTACGGATCGTATAAGCATCCGCGCGAATTGCTATGGTGGTTCGGTATCATCATCCTGCTCTTGATGATGGCGACTGCATTCATGGGTTACGTGCTGCCGTGGGGCCAGATGAGCTTCTGGGGCGCGACCGTAATCACCAATTTATTTTCCGCCATTCCCGGCGTTGGCGAATCGATCGTGCATTGGCTGTGGGGCGGTTTCTCGGTTGATAATCCGACGCTGAACCGTTTTTATGCGCTGCATTTCCTGCTGCCGTTCGTGATCGTCGGCGCTGTCGTATTCCATCTCTGGGCATTGCACCAGCACGGTTCGAACAATCCGCTCGGCATCGATGTCAAAACCCCGAAAGATACGATTCCCTTCCATCCTTATTATACGGTGAAGGATTGTTTCGGTTTCGGCGTGTTCTTCCTTGTGTTCGGCTGGTTCGTATTCTTTGCGCCAAACGTGCTGGGCCATCCCGACAATTATATCCCGGCCAACCCGATGGTCACCCCGGCGCATATCGTGCCCGAATGGTATTTCCTGCCGTTCTACGCTATCCTGCGCGCGATTCCCGATAAATTAGGCGGCGTAACCGCCATGTTCGCGGCGATTGCGATCCATTTCTTCCTGCCGTGGATCGACCGCTCGAAAGTGCGCAGCGGCGCGTTCCGCCCGGTATTTAAATGGTTTTTCTGGCTGTTCGCGCTCGATTGTGTTGTGCTCGGCTATATCGGTTCGCAGCCGCCCGAAGGCATCTATATCCCGATAGGTCGCATCGCCACCGCTTATTATTTCCTGCATTTCGCGATCCTGTATTATATAAGCGGCCGCGAAAAAACCTTGCCGTTGCCGGAAAGCATCAGCGCGGCTGAAGCAGCTTCTCACGCCCATCACTAGACACTGGACAGAACATGAAAAAAACATCTTTCCTTATCGCCGCCTCCCTCATTAGCATGGGCGTTGCCGGAATTGCTTATGGCGAATCCGACCAAAAAATGCCGCGTAAAATGGAATGGGCGTTCGAAGGCGTATTCGGTCATGTCGATAAGCAATCGGCGCAGCGCGGCTTCCAAGTGTATAAGGAAGTCTGTTCGGCTTGCCATAGCCTGAACCGCGTTGCCTTCCGCAACCTGACCGAGATCGGATTTTCTGAAGCGGAAGTGGCTGCGCTCGCCGCCAGTTACCAGATCAGCGACGGCCCCAACGATACAGGCGATATGTTCCAGCGTCCCGGCAAACCATCGGATTATTTCCCGGCCCCCTATGCTAACGACAACGCTGCACGCTCGGTTCAGCACGGCGCTATACCGCCCGATCTTAGCCTGATCGTGAAAGCGCGTCATGACGGCCCGGATTATATCCACGCGCTGTTGACCGGTTTTGCGCCGCCGCCTGCGGGCGTAACCCTGTCCGATGGGCAGAATTACAACCCGTATTTCCCCGGCGGAAAATTAATGATGCCGCCGCCGCTCACCGATGGACGCGTTACTTATACCGACGGAACGCCGGCGACAGTCGAGCAGATGTCAGACGATGTGATCACCTTCCTGCAATGGGCTGCTGAACCAGAGATGGAAGCACGCAAGGAAATGGGTCTCAAAGTCCTGATATACCTCGCCATATTCACGGCCTTCATGTATGTTGCGAAATGTAATATCTGGAGGAAACTCCATTAGAACCTGTTCAGGATCTCTACTATGCCTTGCTGCAAACACGATTTTCTGCGCTTCCGTTGCTCACGTACTTTCATGTACGCTCCGCTACGGTTCTCGAAAATCTGTGTTTTCGCTAGCGGCCTAGCGAGATCGTGAACAGGTTCTTAGGACGTGGAATGTGGAACGTGAAAAAGAAAATAAGGTAGTGGCCGCGTCACGCGCCACGTATCACGTATCACGGACCACGTTACTTTGCGCATCGCTCATCGTTTCATCGCTCATCTGCTTTCCCGCCTATGCTGGGTTCAAGCTCGAACAATCGAAGGCGCTACCTAAATCACACCTCAAGGAAAAATCGCCGATATCGTCCGGTGAGCCGGTGCTGCTGACGGCGTCGGAGGTCGATTACGACCGTGAAAATGACGTCGTATACGCCACGGGCAACGTCGAAATAATACAAGGCGACACCATCGTCCTCGCCGATCAGGTGATCTACGACCGCCCGCACGATCAGGTACAGGCGATGGGGCATGTCAGCGCGCTCGAGCCCTCCGGTAACGTGTACTTTGCCGAAACGCTCGAATTTGAAGACGATATGAAGTCGGGCATTATCCATCAGTTCAAGGCCCGACTCCCTGACGATTCGGTTGCTGTGGCGAGCACAGCGCACAAAATCGATGAGAACGTAACTGAATTATTCAAAGCTGCCTATACGCCCTGTAAATGTACCGATGAGGAAGGTCACCCCAAAGCGCCGATGTGGGAAATTAAAGCCGATCATGTGGTCATCGATAATGAAGCCAAGGAGATGACGTACGAGAACGCCTACCTTGAAGTGAACGATTCTTTCCCGGTGATGTATACGCCCTATTTCTCGCATTCCACGCCCGGCGCGGAAAACCAGAGCGGCCTACTGCCCCCGTCTTTCCTCGAATCGCGCAACCTCGGCAGCACCTTCAAACAACCGGTCTATTATACCATCGCTCCCGACAAAGATATTACGCTCACTCCCATCTACGCTACCAAGGCCGGCCCTATTTTAGAAGGCGATTACCGGGAAATGTTCGACGCCGGTTTATTCGATTTGAAAGGCAGTATTACTAACGCCCCCAATACCGATTCGCTGGGCAACTGGGAAGCGGGGCACGAGGTGCGCGGGAACATCGATACCACCGGGCTGTTCCGTATTACCGATCAGTTCGATTGGGGCTTTAATATTAACCGCGCGTCCGACGATACATACCTGCATCTCTACCATTTCAACAACGACGCGCTGCTGACCTCGCGGGTTTATGCCGAGGGTTATAATTTCGTCGGCGATACGGACCGCAACTACGCCTCTATTTCGGCGCTTTCCTTTCAGGGCTTAACCGGGCTCGATAATGCCAGCGTTATTCCTGTCGTCGCGCCGCTGGCGAATTTTACCTGGCAGAGCCAGCCGGGGCTGTATAACTCACGGGTCACGTTCGAGGGCAATTCGATGGTGCTGCTGCGCGATACCGGCGATGAAAGCCGTCGCCTGTCCGGCACGGCGCGGCTCAAACTGCCGTATATTACCGATGACGGACAGATCCTCGAAGTCGAAGGCCAGATGCGTACTGACGTATACGATGTTAGCGACGTGCAGCTGCCCGGTGGTGACAGGTTTAGCGGCGTGACGGGCAGGGAGGTGCCGCAACTTTCGGCGACGTGGCGTTATCCCTTTATCAATCGCATAGACACGTCGAGTGTGACACTGGAGCCGATAGTCAATGCCGTGGTCAGCCCGGGCGGCGGCAACCCGGCGAAAATTCCGAACGAAGACAGCCTCCTGCCCGATTTCAGCGATGCCAATTTATTTAGTGCCGACCGTTTTGCCGGGCTGGACCGCATCGAAACCGGCCCCCGCATGAGCTACGGCGTGCGCGGGCAAGCGCAAGTATTTACCGATAAATATATCGATGGCGTGGTCGGGCAGCAATACCGCGTGACGAACGATCCCAATTTCCCGATAGCCAACGATCCGACCAGCCATTTCTCCGATTATGTCGGGAAGATCGGGCTTACGTATCAGCCGTTCAACCTCAATTACCGCCTGCGTCTCGACAAGGACGACCTTGCCATCAACCGCACCGAAATAGACGCGGGTTATAATCTGTATCCTGTCAATCTCGCTACGTCGTACCTGTCGTTGAAAGACGACCCGGTGCTGGGCACGCGCGAAGTGCTGACGGGTAACGCCTCGCTCAACCTGACGCATGAATGGAGCGTGGTCGGAAGTGGCAGCCGCGATATGCTCCTCGATCAGACGGTTAATGTTCAGGGCGGGCTCGCCTATAAAAATGAATGCGTCAATTTTACAACTATGGTAGGCAAGGATTATACGAACCTTCTCGATATTAAACCGGCTCTGAGCGTATGGTTCAGGATATCGCTGAAAAATCTGGAATAGGACGCCCGAAATACATGACGATAAAAACGGCACATACAGTAATTCTGGCGATGGCAATAATGGCGGTATCGGTTTCGCCCCTGCTGGCATCGCCGCCCGCTGGGCGCGATCTCGGCATCGCAGCGGTGGTAGGCGATGAAGCCGTTTCGTCGTATGACGTGGAAAACCGCATGAAATTTATTATCACCACGGCAGGATTCTCCAATACGCCGGACGTCATAGAGCGCATACGTCCGCAGGTTATCCGCTCGCTGGTCGATGAAAAACTACAATTGCAGGAAGCGGCCAAGAACGACATCAAGGTCAACCAGGCCGATCTCGACGGGGCTATTGCCGCCATCGAGCAGCAGCGCGGCATGCCGCCGGGCACGATCTATCATGTTCTTGAAAGTGACAACGTTCCCAAAGACACATTCACGCAGCAGATCCGCGCGCAATTATCGTGGAACCGGTTGCTGCTCAAAAAAGTGCGTCCGCAGGTGCGTATAAGCGATGCGGAGATTACGCTGGCGAGCAAGCAGTTTACCGCGCCTTCCGCGCCTAAAGCGGAGATCCCGCAGGAATATAAAATTTCCGTTATTGCGTTGCCGGTGGATAAACCCGATCGTGAAAACGAGGTTAAGCGCCTCGCCGATAAGCTCGCGAAAGAAATTCGCGGCGGCGCCAGTTTCGAGGAAGTATCGCGCCAGTTTTCCAGTACCACTGCCAGCGCCGGCGGAAAGGTGGAAACGTTCTGGATCAGGCTGGGGCAGCTCGATCCCAATGTCGCGCGGCCTTTGATGCAAACCAAAGTTGGCGGCATCACCGATCCCGTGCGCACGACGGCGGGCTATACCATCACCAAGCTGTACGAAACCCATTCTTTGGCGAGCGAAAAGCCGAAAGCTACGGAAGAAAAACCGCACGACAGCGAAGTCAATTTGAAGGAAATATTGCTTAAGCTCAAACCCGATGCCGGCAACAAGGAAGCCGACGTGATGCTGCAAATCGGTGAGGAAGTCGCCAAACATCCGGGCACATGCGACGAGCAGGGCATCGCCAGCATTCCCAATATGGAGGATTACGACATACAGGTGAATTACCACAAGGCGTTGCTCTCCGACCTGACGCCGGCGGTGCGCACCATTACTTCGAGTTTGAAGGTAGGCGAAATTTCGACGCCGTTTGCCAGCTATGAAGGTATTCGCCTGTACATGCTGTGCGGTAAAAAGGAAGTCGATGCCAAACCGGTGGACCGCGATCAGGTGTATAACATGCTGTTGCAGCAGAAAATGGAACTGGAAGCCCAGAAATATCTGCGTAACCTCCGCCGGGAAACGTTTATAGACATACGGTGATGGTATGACGAAATGGGTATTGGCAGCAATCATACTACTCGGCGCGACGGATGCACAGGCGCGCGATGCCACGCAGCAGGCTGCGCCCACCCAGCCGGTGATTATCAAGTCGCTTGATGCGCCCGTGTTTCAGAGCGATACGCGCAACCTCGAAGCCATTGTCGATAAAGATAATGAGCCGCAGGGCGATGCGAACGCGGTAGTCATAGCCAAGCGTCCGGAGTCGAAGATTATCATGCCTCCGCCCCCGGCGGCTGCGCCGCCGCCGATGCCGGTGCGGGTGAATCCCGATAATGCGGTAATACCAAAAGCCGATAAGGAAGAGGAAGAAAGTCACGGGATTTCTACGGCGCTCATGACTTTACGCATATTCATCATACGCTGGAGCGAAGTAATCAATGCCGTGTTGCTTACGGCCATTGCCCTTTTCACCTGGGGCCTCTACCGCAACAGCCGTCACCAGAGCAGGATGCTCGCGCGCTCGCTGCAAGCAGCGGAATACGAGGCGGCAAGGAGAAGTCGGCAGGATATCGGGAATTTTACTATATTATAAACTATTTCGCTTCGTGCCTTAGCTTGCGCGGACTTTAACGTAACTTCCGGGCGCGTCTTCGATGGGTTTGATTTTGCCGCCGCCCACAGAGCGGGCAGGTACCTTCGGTCCACCGAATTTATTTTGCCATTTGTTCCAGTCCGGCCACCATGAACCCTCGTGGTCCTTGGCGCCTGCGAGCCATGCATCGGGGGTTTTAGGCAGTTTTTCGTTGGTGGAATAGCCATATTTCTTTTTGTTTGGCGAGTTGGTAGCGCCAGCGATATGTCCGGAACCCGACAACACGAAACGCATTTCGCCTTTGTAAATCTGCGTTGCGGCGTAGGTCGATTTCCACGGGGCGATATGGTCTTCGCGGGTAGAGAGGATGTAGCTCGGCGTCGTAATGGTGCCGAGGTCGATCGGCACGCCGCCGATTTTGAGCGCGCCCGGTTTGATAAGCAAATTCTTCTGGTACATGTTGCGTAAATAAAAACTATGCATGGTCGCGGGCATGCGGGTCGAATCGGAATTCCAATATAGCAGGTCGAAGGGGAAGGGGTCTTTGCCGAGCAGGTAATTATGCACGACGAACGACCAGATCAGATCGTTAGCGCGCAGCATGTTGAACGTCATCGCCATCTCGCTGCCTTCGAGATAGCCGGTTTCGGACATGCGTGCTTCCAGCATTTTAAGCTGTTCCTCATCGACGAACACCGAGAGCTCGCCCGCTTCGGTGAAATCGATCATGGTGGTGAGGTAGGTCGCGGATTTGACGCGGTGCTGTTGTTTTTTCGCATGCAGCCATGCCAGCGTAATCGAGAGCAGCGTGCCGCCCAGGCAATAGCCGCCGATGCTGATTTCTTTCTCGCCGGTGATTTTTTCAATCACGTCCATGGCGGCCAGCGGGCCTTCCATCATGTAATCGTCGAAGCTTTTTTTGCTTAAGGCCGCGTCGGGGTTGACCCATGATACGATGAATACCGTATGCCCCTGATCGACCAGCCATTTCACCAGCGAATTTTCCGGCTGCAAATCGAGAATGTAAAATTTATTGATCCATGCCGGCATGATCAGCACTGGTGTTTTAAACACTTCTTTGGTCGTCGCCTCATATTGAATAAGTTGCATCAGGTCATTCTGGTGTACGACCTTGCCCTTGGTCAGCGCGATATTTTTGCCGATCTCGAACGCCTTGGTATCGGTCATGCTGATCTGGAGATGTCCCTTGCCGCGCTCTAAATCTTCCAGCAAATTTTCCAGCCCGTTGACCAAATTCTGGCCGTTGCTTTCAATCGTCGCTTTCAGCACTTCGGGGTTGGTCATCAGGAAGTTGCTGGGCGACAGCGCATCGACGAATTGACGCGTGTAAAAATCGATTTTGCGCGTCGTATGCGCATCCATACCCGAGACATCGGCGACCGAATGCTGCAGCCAGCGTGCGGACAGCAGATAGGATTGCTTGAGGAAATCAAATACGGTGCTTTCCTGCCATGCCTCGTCCTTGAAGCGCTTGTCACGGCTATCCGGTTCGATGACGGGTTTTTGTTCATCGCCCATCAGGCGTTGCGCCGCGCTTTGCCACAGATGCATGTAGCCCTGCCATAGCTCGAAATGCTGTTCCAGCAGCTTCACCGGGTCGCTGGCCATGCGCGCAAACAACTCCATGAACGCACCGCCGACATTGAGCGGATCGATCGACGCGGTCGGCATATCCTGCGCCTGGCGCGACAGGAATTCCTGCATGATGAGCTGGCATTTTTCCGCCGCCGCGGCCATGTTTTTTGCAAATTCGGAGGCGTCGTGGGTGGTGTGTTCAGTATTGCGCTGGGTCGTCATGGGGTAAGCTTAAGGTAATGCCAAATAATGAGCGGCCACTATGCTATAGTTCGCGCGGCAATGCAATTAATACGTAACGCGCAGCGCCCCGCCATATTGCAGCCGGGCGTTCTTAGGCTCGCCGAAGCCTGTGCCGGGAGTTGAGCCGAGCACCGGTTTGACGCTTGATTCATCTACATGCCAGTAGCGCATAAAAGGGCCTGCTTCTAACGTAAAATCGCCGAATTGCCGCCCGACCATGAATTCGCTGCGCCCGCCTATGCCATGATTTTGAGTGTTGGTAATATTAGGGAGGTTGGGATCGCCGAGCGTTCCTAAATGACTGTTAACCTGCCCCCATATCAGGAAATCAAACTCGATGTTGGGGGTAAATATCCAGTCACCATCGGTGAACCGGTAGCTGGTGCCGATGGGCGCGTAGAATTGCGTGATATGGCGGTCATATCCGCCGGGGCCGATATCCTTGAACTTATCGTAAAACATCCGTGACCCGACTCCGATATAAGGCAGGAGATGGCCGTGCCACATAACCATGTCGGCGCCGGTGCGAAGGCGCACTTCCCCTTCCTTGTCGGGAATGTTATTGAAAGCACCGCTGGCGGATTTATAATTGGCATCGCCTTGCGAATAACGGCCGTCGAGAGCAGTGAAATAGCCATTACTTTCATGGCGATAAGCAAGCGTTACCGATCCATAATCGGTATGGACATCAACGTGCGGGTCGACACCAAGAGACTGGTCTATCCCGTATTCTTTGTACACATCCCTGAATCCTTCTACCCCGGCGCTGAAATGGTTGTCGGCGCGGGCACTGGATGTCGGAGAAAGAAGGCCGGTAATGAGGCATATAAGCCATGCGTGCCGTGTATAAGGCGCTACGGCGGAACGAACGTGCGTATGATCGTATTGCATGGGCGCACCATAATGGATGATGGTTAACAATGCATTAATGCGTGGTTTCGCTTCCTCCCGGAAAAATAGGCAATTGCACAACGGGCCACGCTAAGATATATAATTTTTAACCCAACCGATTGAGATATGTTTATGAAAAAAAGCCGCCCCGCTATCCAACGCATCGCTCTTCTTGTAACCGGCCTTAGTGGTACGATATTGCTTGCGGGATGCGATATGATAGGCGGGGTAACCAATCCCTTAGACTCATCTCCGCCGAAACAGGTTGTGATGGGGACGCGTCATACCCCGGTGCTTAACCAGCCTGCCGCTGCCCCCGCCCAGCCGGTTGCGCAAAGTCAGCCGGTAGTGGGTTCACCAAAACCAGCGCCTACAATCGATAGCGATCCTTTTGCCTATTACAGCGCTCAGGAATCGGGTGGAAAAGCCTCTACTTCCTATTCATCTTCATCGTCTGCGCCGTCCTCATCGTCTACAGCATCGTCGCATAATCCAGTGGGTGATTTTTTCAGCAGTATGCTGCGTGACCCCTTGCCGCCCGGTACTCCTGCTCCGGCTCAGCCCAAAACGGAAGAGGCGGTACGCAAACCGCTATCGGGAAATCCTGCTATTAATTCCGGTACAACCCCGGCGCCTGCCGCCGTTAATGAAGCGCCTGCAGCTTCTGTGGGCAAAACCGTGGTTCCTAGCGCCGCGGTATCGGACGATACGCCGCCGTGGAAAGCGCATAGCGATGCGTCGTCCGATAGCGGCAATTCCGCTCCGGCATCTACTCCACCCTTACTTCTTGAGCGGTTATTCGGCAAAACCGATGCGCCTGCCAAAGCGCCTGCGATTGTCGATAACGGCCCTATCCCCCCGTTATCCTCCGTTCCACCAACGCCGACGGAATTTAAGGATATCAAAGCAGGACAAGAACAGGGATTGCATACGATGCAAACCGAGAACGCTGAGGCGCAAAACGCCAAACAATCGCTGGATGACGAGCCGTCGCAACAACAGAACAATACTGTTGCCGAAACCCATACGAGCCATCACGTACATACGGCGCCTGCGCCTGAAGCGCAGGCGGCCCCTGTTGCGAATGGGCCGGCACCGCAGCGCGGTGTCGATATTATGACGCAATCGCAATGGAACGCCCTGCAGCAATCCTGGAAAAACGAGCCGTCTTCTGGCGCGACACCCGATGCCCAGCCAGCTCCCGATGTCGCTCCGCAGGCACAAACAAAGCCGGCCGCCCCATCGGACGCATCTGCTCCCCAGCTGATCGGCGAAATAAAACAGGATCCGTTTAACAGGAAGACCAAGGCCGACACAGACAGTTCCGCTTCCGGAACGACGCTTCCATCCCCTGCATTGTTGCAGGATACGCCTTCTTCCATGTCCACGAATCCAGCCAATCAATAGTGCTCCCATGAGCGACGATTTTTATCGCATCACGCGACTACCGCCTTACGTCTTCGCAGAAGTGAACAAGATGAAAGCGCAAGCGCGCGCTGCGGGCCACGACATCATCGATTTCGGCATGGGCAATCCCGACTCCGCGCCGCCCTCGCACGTCATCGACAAGATGCGCGAAACGCTGAAAGACCCGAAAGTGCACCGCTATTCGCTGTCGCGCGGTATCCATGGGTTGCGCAAGGCGCAGGCGGCGTATTACCAGCGGCGCTTCAATGTCGATCTTGATCCCGATTCGGAAGTCGTCGTTACTATCGGTTCGAAAGAAGGCCTTGCCAATCTGGCGCAGGCAATCACCGGGCCGGGCGACACGTTCATTGTGCCCGATCCGAGTTATCCGATCCATACGTGGGGATTCGTGATTGCCGGGTGCGCCGAAGTGGTGGCGATTCCCAATAAACCCGATGCGAATTTTTTTGTGCAGCTGAAAAAAGTGCTGGATAGCGGCGCGCGCAAACCGATAGCCCTTGTCGTCAATTACCCATGCAACCCGACGGCGGAATCGGTCGATCTTGCGTTTTACGAAGAAGTCATTTCGGTTGCGAAACATTACGGCATTTATGTGTTGTCGGATTTAGCCTACTGCGAACTTTATTACGACGGCAATCCGCCGCCGTCGATCTTGCAGGTGAAGGGCGCGAAGGATGTCGCCGTCGAATTCACTACCATGAGCAAAACCTATTCGATGGCGGGTTGGCGCATCGGCTATTGCGTCGGTAATAAAAAGCTGATCGCGGCGCTCACGAAAATAAAATCCTATCTCGATTATGGCACATTCCTGCCGGTGCAGGTCGCGGCCGCCGCGGCGCTAAACGGCCCGCAGGAGTATGTTGGAAAATTACGCACAATGTACAAGGAGCGCCGCGATGTACTGGCTGAAGGGTTGCTCGACGCCGGATGGAATGTCACCGTTCCGAATGCATCGATGTTTTTATGGGCCGAAATTCCCGAAGCGTACCGTCAGGTCGGCTGCCTCGAATTTTCCAAATTATTATTGAAGCACGCCGATGTCGCCGTTGCGCCCGGCGTCGGTTTCGGTCCCGGCGGCGAAGGATTCGTGCGCATCGCGCTCGTTGAAAACAAGCACCGCATCCGCCAGGCCGTGCGCGGCATAAAGCAATTCCTTGCGGGCGATGCTGAGAAACAAATCCACGAGTTGGAGAAAGTTAGTTCTTAGATGGATCGAAGCGGTTTCTGTCGGTTTCAGTGGCCTTAGCTGAGATATCCACTGTCTCATCTGAGAGATTTACTGCGTTGGTGCCAACTTCTTTTACAGCCGCGATCAATTCTTTCTTTTTATCGTCAGTTAATCCCAGTTTTTTAGCTAAATCATCGGCCCAGTGATCGCCAAAAAGAATGGCGTTATCAGTATGTACCAGTGAATTCAGGACCAGATGATCGTTACCGCTCCTATCCTTATAAACATTTAAAGGTGAGCCAAACGTATCGATGATGCGTTGATGAAGAGTCCCGCCATCGGGCATTTTTAAGGCAATCCCCACCGGGTGCAATCCTATGGGCCGTATCTGCAAACTTGCTGGATTCCGCGGCATCACTTCTATAATGACGTCGTCGCCATTCTCTAAAGTGGCGGGGACTTCGATAGTACGCGGCGTATAGAATGTATGCTCAAAATTGGAATTTTTTTCGACGGGTGAGCTCATGCGGCCTCCTGATTAATCAATGTAATCATAGTAATATAGAGGAAAAGTCTTAACATTGCCTGAATATGGCATAATAGTAAGCCATCCGCTTGATTTTCATTATTTTATCATGTAGCCTGACCGCCAATTTTTATTTCTCCCTAGGCATACAACGCACATGACTAATCCCCTCCATATCGGCATTGCCGGCCTCGGTACCGTTGGCGGCGGCACGCTGAAGATTATCAGCGATCACGCCGAGATGCTCGCCGCGCGCACAGGCCGCCCAATTGTTATCGGCGGAATTTCTGCGCGCAACCGGAAAAAAGATCGCGGCGTGGATGTCAGTAACATGCGCTGGTTCGACGATCCGGTGGCGATGGCGGCCGACGCCGAAATCGACGTGGTAGTAGAGTTGATCGGCGGCGCGGAAGGTGTGGCGCGCAATGTCGTGGAAACGGCACTTCAACATAAAAAATCGGTGGTGACGGCGAATAAGGCGCTGATCGCGCATCACGGCGTGCAACTCGCATTGATGGCCGAAAAAGCGAATGTCGTGCTGGCGTTCGAAGCGGCGGTGGCGGGCGGTATCCCGATTATCAAATCGTTGCGCGACGGACTGGCTGCAAATAAATTCAAGCGCATCGCCGGTATTTTAAACGGTACCTGCAATTATATCCTGACCTCGATGTGGGAAAGCAAGCGCAGCTTCGATGTTGTGCTGGCTGAGGCGCAAGCGAAAGGTTACGCCGAAGCCGAACCCAGCTTCGATGTTGACGGCATCGACACGGCGCACAAGCTCGCCATTCTCACCAGTCTCGTCTATGGCTCTGCCCCTGCCATCGACAGCGTCTATGTCGAAGGTATTCGCCGCGTGAGTTTGCGCGATATGGAATTTGCCGCCGAGTTGGGCTACACGATCAAATTACTCGGTATCGCATCGCAGACGGCGCATGGCATTGAGCAGCGCGTGCATCCGTGCATGGTGGCGGTTGATTCGCCGCTGGGTAGCGTGCATGGCGTATTTAATGCGGTGCTCGCCGAGGGCGATGCGGTGGGCACGGTGCTGTTCGAAGGTCGCGGCGCAGGTGCAGGACCGACGGCGTCGTCGGTGGTTGCCGACATTATGGATATCGCACGCGGCGCGACGTATAAACCGTTTACGCTACCGGCGGCATCGCTCAGCACATTACCGGCAGCTGGCATGGAGCAATTGCATTGCTCGTATTATTTGCGCCTGAGCGTGATCGACAAGCCCGGTGTGCTGGCGGAAGTAACGAATATTTTCAAGGATGAGCGGATTTCGCTGCGCTCGTTCCTGCAACATTCGCACGCGGCGGACGAACCGGTCAATCTCGTGCTGACAACGCATGAAACCGAGGAATCGGCTATGTTGCGCGCCATTACCGCCATCGGGAAATTAGAAAGCGTCAAGGAACAACCCTATATGATAAGGATTGAAAATTTATGACCGCAGCAGCAAAAAAACCCACCAAACAAACGGCCTTCTGGTCGGATCGTAACTTCGCGCTGGAAGCTGTGCGCGTGACGGAAGCCGCTGCGCTGGCCTGCGCGCGCTGGATGGGCAAGGGCGAGGAAAAGAAAGCCGACCAGGCGGCGGTGAACGCCATGCGCGAGGCGCTGAACGGTTTGTCCATCGACGGCACGGTAGTGATCGGCGAAGGTGAACGCGACAAAGCGCCGATGCTGTATATCGGCGAAAAAGTCGGCAACGCGTCGGGCACCGGCCCCAAAATCGACATCGCCCTCGACCCGCTCGAAGGCACGACGATCTGCGCCAAGGGCGGCGTCAATGCGCTGGCGGTTATCGCTATGGCGGAGAAGGGCGGCTTCCTGCATGCGCCGGACGTGTACATGAATAAAATTGCCGTCGGTGGCGGACTGCCCGACGGAGTCGTCGATCTCGATAACACGCCGCTCAAGAATTTAAAAAATCTCGCCAAGGCAAAAAAATGCGATGTGTCCGATCTCGTCGTCGTGATTTTAGAACGCGAACGTCATGAAGACATCATCGCCAAAGTGCGCGAAGCGGGCGCGCGCATCCAGCTGATTCTCGACGGCGATGTCGCGGGCATTATCGCAACGTCGCGACCCGATACCGGCATTGATATGTATCTGGGTATCGGCGGCGCGCCCGAAGGCGTGCTGGCGGCGGCGGCGTTGCGCTCAATCGGCGGCCAGATGCAGGGGCGGTTGATTTTCAGCAAGGAAGAAGAGCGCACCCGCGCCAAGCGTATGGGCATCAACGATCTCTCGCGCAAATATAACCTTGAAGATTTAGCTAAGGGCGATGTGATGTTCGCTGCCACCGGCGTGACCGATGGTTCGATGCTGCGCGGCGTGCGGCGTTTTCCCGGCGGAGCGACGACGCATTCCATCGTCATGCGCTCCAAAACCGGCACGGTGCGCACCGTCGAAGCGCAGCATAATTTCACCCGCAAAACCTGGGGCGACCCGGTTTAGTTTCACCCTCGTCCGGGGGGCCTGCCCTTATCATCTACAATGATGTGGATGTCCTTTACTGGCGGTACTGTGCCCGCTGCCCTTCTTTCTTTTTGCAATCTGCTGGCCTCTACCAACGCTTGATCGGCAATATCGTTTATAATTTCCATTGCCTCCGGAGGGATGGGTTTTCCCTGTTGTGGTTTAGTGGGTTGCGGATCATTATTCTCCGGCAGGGCATCCTTTTCATCAGCCATAATAATCCCTTTTCAGTTAACCTATTGCTTGCCTAGTCTAAGATACCAAAATGGTAGAAGGCCCTTTTCTGCCCAGCGGAGTGGACTGCGCGGGGGGAAGCTTGCTTGCGCTGTAAAGCTGGTCGGATGCCGGAACAATCATACATTCCTGATTGTCTTTCCATTTCTTTTCCGCGGCTTTGATTTTTTGCAACGCTTCCGCAAATTCGGCCTCTCGGAGTGGGCCGAAATGCTCTTTCAAAAGATCAAGCGGGCTCGTCTTCGTTACTTTTTTAGGCGCCATAATGGTTTCTGCTATAACGATATTTGCGTGCATATCTGCGCCCACTTCGGCCAGTGCCACCAGTGCCTCCAGATGCCCTTTTTTGGCGGCGCGATGTGCCGGTGTATAACCATCCGGACCGTGGGTATTGATCGCCACCTTTTTGGCCAGAAACTTTATGGCCTTCGCATGTCCGGCATCTGCTGCGAAATCGATGGCCGCCCAGCCGATGGGGGCATAGGAAATTTTATTTTCGTTACCCGGTCTTTTGCTGGATGATGCTGCATCCCCATCATGTACAGGTACCTCCGGCGCTGTTGCGATTCTCTCTTTTTCACCGGTCGTCTCCGGCACAGGCACCTTGAGATATATATCCGCCCCCTTTTGGTCAAGGAATTGTATAACCTCCAGATGGCCTGCTGCGGCTGCCGCGTGTATGCCTGACATTCCACGGCTATCGACTACATCGAGATCCTTGTATTGACTACTATAGCCCGCAACAGTGGCGAGATCGCCTTTACCGGCAGCGGCGATGAAGTAATCTACCAATACTTGATATGCCGAGGTGGGTTCTGGCGTATTGGGTTCAGCCATAACGGGTCCTTGTCGATATATTAACCTTTTTAACAGTATAGGCGATAATCGTTAATTGTTTATGGAGGGAATGAGGGGCCATGGCCTGCGCGCAATCCCGTATTTCTTCTGGTAAATATCTGTATTTTGCTGTAAATCCAACGGGTCGTGATCATTAACCGCAAAAGGCCGATTATGAACGTTACCGCAGTGCCGCATAAAAAACCCTTCTACAAAGGCCTCTTTTTTCAGGTGATCGTGGGCATCGTTGCGGGCGTGCTGCTCGGTTATTTCGATCCGGCGCACGCGATGGCGATGAAGCCGCTGGGCGACGGGTTTATCGGGCTGATCAAAATGATTATCGCGCCGATTATTTTCTGCACCATGGTCGCGGGCATTGCCGGCATGGGCAACATGAAACAGGTCGGACGCGTTGGTGCGAAGGCGCTGCTGTGCTTCGAGGTGCTGACGACATTGGCGCTGGTGATTGGGCTGGTGCTGGTCGATTTTTATAAGCCGGGCAGCACGCTGCATATTGACGTCACGAAAGTCGATGTCGGTTCTATGCATGAAAAAGTGGCGCATGCGGGCGCGGGCATGAGTTCGGTTTCTGAATTTTTCCTCAATCTTATTCCGCAAACCATGGTTGGTGCGTTTGCCGGAGGCGAGATTCTGCAAGTATTACTGGTGGCGATTTTATTCGCCTCCGCCATCGCCGCGCTCGGTGAAAAAGGTAAGGAAGCGCTCGTCATCGTTGAAGCATTTTCACACGTATTGTTCAAAATGGTCGATATCATTACGCTCGCAGCACCCCTCGGTGCATTCGGCGCGATGGCGTTCACCGTCGGAAAATTCGGCATCGGATCGCTGAAAGATTTAGGTGAGCTGGTCGTACTGTTTTATGTGACCGGGGCGCTGTTCATTCTGCTGGTATTGGCTCCGATCATGCGTTTTTACTGCCGCTTAAGTACATGGCAGTTCCTGAAATATATTGGCGCGGAAATACTGATTGTGCTCGGCACGGCGTCGTCAGAAACGGTGCTGCCGCGCATGATGGAAAAACTGGTGGCAATGGGTTGTAGCAAGCCTGTAGTCGGCCTCGTCATTCCGGCGGGATATTCGTTCAACCTCGTCGGCTCGTCGATTTATTTTACCATGGGTGCGCTATTCATCACCTATGCGACGCAGACGCCGATGACGCTGTGGCAGGAAATTACGCTGCTCGGCGTATTGCTGATTACGTCCAAGGGTGCGGCAGGCGTTACCGGAAGCGCCTTCCTCGTGCTTGCGGCGACGCTCTCCTCGATGAATTTAATTCCGATGCAGAACCTCGAGGTTGGTCTCGCGCTCATTTTTGCCATTGACCGTTTTATGTCGACGGGCCGCGCCATCATCAATTTGATCGGCAACGGTATGGCCACCATTATGATAGCCAAATGGGAAAACGCGCTGAACCACGATCTTGCCACCGACGTATTGTCCGGACGCAAAGCGCCCGATCTTATGCTCCTGAAAACGGCTTCCGACAAAATCATGATCGGCGAAAACACATAAAAAGAGTGCCATGACCGTCTCCGATACATTGCCGCTTAAAGAGCAGTTGGCGTGCTTGCGCGCGGACGGCGAAGATCCGCCTAAAGAAAAGGTGCTGCCGGTAGTAGGCGCGTGGCTTACCGGGGAACGGCAGGCGATTCGCGATGCCTTTATGGCCGAGGGTGGCGGTAACGCCAGAATTCTGCTCGCGGCGCACACGCACATCATCGATACGCTGCTTACGGCATTGTATGACTGGTGCGTGCAAAGCCGGCATCAGGAAAATGCCCCGTCGGTGGCGCTGGTTGCAGTAGGCGGGTATGGGCGCGCCGAGTTGTTTCCTTATTCCGACATCGATATTTTGTTTCTCTACCATGCGGCGCAGGAGCAGGAAGCGGCGCATATCGCCGAATTCGTGCTGTATATTTTATGGGACTTAGGCCTGAAGGTCGGGCAGTCGCTTCGTACAGTCGATGAGGCGATAGAGATGGCGGGCAGCGATATTACTATCCGCACCAATGTGCTTGATGCACGTTTCATCGCCGGGCACCAATCCATATGCGAGGAATTGCAATCGCGGTTCGAGCATGAACTGGTCGAAGGCCGCGCGCTTGAATTCGTCGAAGCCAAGCTGGCGGAACGCGATGCAAGGCATATGCGTTTCGGCGATTCGCGTTATATGCTTGAGCCTAATGTAAAAGAGGGCAAGGGCGGTGTGCGCGATCTGCATACGCTGTGGTGGATGGCGCGCTATATCTATCCGATTCACGATATCAAGGATCTCGTCGGCTTGAAATTACTAACGGCGGAGGAATATCGCCAATTCGACCGGGCGCGCCAATTTTTATGGCGCGTGCGCATTTACCTGCACTATCTGGTGGATCGTCCTGAGGAGCGGCTGACCTTCGACCGGCAACATGCGCTGGCGGTGAATATGGGGTTCGGGCAACCGTCGGTTAACCGTTCGATCGAGCGATTCATGCGTCGTTACTTTGTGGCGGTGCGCACGGTGGGCAGCATGACGCGGGTGTTTTGCGCGTTGCTGGAGGATGCAAAAAAACGCAAACCTCGCCGGTCGCTGGCGGCATTGTGGCATGCGCAGCCGAAACTGGGCGCGTTTAATCTTGATGGTGAGCGGCTGCATGTGCGCAGCGAAGATGCGTTCGAAACCAACCCGGTGTTGATGATTGAGATGTTCCGCGTGGCGCAGATTCACGATCTCGATATCCATCCGCGTGCGCTGCAACTAATGGGCCGAAGCCTGCGCCGCATCGACGATACGGTGCGGCAGGATACGCGCGCGAATGCGCTGTTCATGGATATTTTGCTGTCGCAGCAGCCGGAGGTGACGCTCAGGCGCATGAGCGAGGCGGGCGTGCTCGGGCGGTTCATTCCCGATTTCGGGCGCGTCGTCGGACAGACGCAATTCAATATGTACCATGCCTACACGGTAGACGAGCATACGCTGGTGGCGCTCGGTATTCTATCGGCGATTGAACGCGGATTGGTGAAAGATGAATTGCCGCTGGCGAGCGATATCGTGCACCGCATTCAAAGCCGTCAGGTGCTGCATCTGGCGCTGTTTTGCCACGATATCGCCAAGGGACGCGGTGGTGATCATTCCGAGCTCGGCGAGAAAATCGTTGCCAAGCTTGCCGCGCGTTTCGGGTTTTCGCCCGAAGAAATCGAGACGGCGGCATGGCTGGTACGCTGCCATTTATTGTTTTCCAATACGGCGTTCAAGCGTGATATCGACGATCCCAAAACGGTTCAGGATTTCGTCGCGCTGGTGCGTACGCCGGAGCGTCTGAAATTGTTATTGGTGTTGACGGCCGCCGATATCCGCGCCGTTGGCCCGGCGGTATGGAATGCATGGAAGGGCGCGCTCCTGCGCGATTTATACCAGCGCGCCGAACAGTGCATGGGTACGGGGCAAGTCGAACTCAAAAAACATCAAGCGGGACAGTTTCGCAGCGATTTACTCAAGCGTCTCGCCGGATGGAGCGACGCCGATGTCGATGCGTATCTCGAGCAGGGAAATCCAAGTTTTTGGGCCAATTTTGATCTGGCGCGTCACGCCGTGATTGCGCGCATGATGAAGCAGGCGCAGACTATGCCGATGCCATTGCTCATCGATACGCAGCATACCTATGAACATTCCATTACCGAAATAATTCTCTGTACCTACGACCAGAATGGATTGTTTTCAAAAATTGCCGGGGTCATGTCGTTGGCCGGGGCCAACATCATCAACGCTAAAATTTTTACCTTGAAAAACGGTATGGTGGTCGACGTGTTCCAGGTGCAGGATGCGCTGGGGCAGGTGTTCGACCGCTCCGACCGGCTGGCAAAAATGTCTGTATATATGGAGCAGGTATTATCGGGCGAAATGGATTTGGCGGAAGCGTTTGCCGAGCGCAAATCAGAATATGGCGGCGGTGTTTTCCGGGCGAGCCAGAATGCGATGCCGTCGGCAGGGCAGGTGTTCATCGAAAACGATGCCAGCAATATCTGCAGCGTCATCGAACTGACAGGGCATGACCGCAGCGGCTTTCTGTACGACGTGACGCATACTATCGCCGACCTGGGGCTTTCCGTTGCCACGGCGCATATTTCCACCTACGGCACGCAGGTCGCCGACGTGTTCTACGTCAAGGATATTTTCGGCATGAAGCTGACGCATGAAAATAAATTGCGCAAGGTGCGCGAGACGTTACTTAAGGCGATTACGGCCGTTTGAGATATTTATTGATCAGCCGCGCCAGGTCGCGCAGCAGCTCGGCGCCTAATTCACCACCATCTCCGGTGATTTTATTACCGAAAATAACCGCCAGCGTCTGGATGTGTTTTTCCAGGATGATCAGGTGATACTTGTTATCTTTATCGTAATAGCGGTTGCAGAAATTATAAAGCTGCTGGGCGACTTCGGTAGCGCGAATATAACCAAAGATACCGGCGCGCGATTTAATGGATTCCGTGGTATCCTGAATGGTTTTAACCAACTTCTTGCCATGCTCGGGATGTTGCACGAGCAGGGTATATGATTTCTGGAGCAGGTCTACGTCCTTGAGCATGGTCTGGACGAAATTTTCCTGGACGTTTTTGATTTCCTCTTCCGATTTGGCCAGCGCCATGGGATTGATAACGAGTTCCTGCGGCACTTCAAAGCCGAGTTTCTTTTTCAGGCTGTAGTCGGGCATAATCATCCGCGGTATATCGTCGAGGATCAGCTGCTTTAGCTGGTCTTTATGTACAATAAGCGCAGGTTTGCGTTCGATAAACGTATGTTCGGCGTCGGGATCGGGCGGCAGGCTCATCGAGCTGATACGGCGACGGTCGGGGCCGATATAGGTTTTGCAAATGATGAAGCTGCGCGGTTCCTGCACTACGGCGTACACGCGCTCAAGCAGCGTTTTGGCCGAAAAAGGTTTCACGATGTATTCCGAGATACCGGCATCGCGGGCAGTTCTAATATTCGCCCCAGAATTGCGCGATGTCAGCATCACGATCGGGATCATACGATTGGGGGATTCGAGCGATTGGCGTAAATAGGTCGCAAGGTCGATACCGTTTAGCCCCTTCATTTGCCAATCGGTGATAACGATGTCGACTTTCTCTTCCTTCATCAGGTTCAGCACATCCTGACCGTCCGAGACGGTGAAAATCCGGTTGCAGCCGAGCGTCGATAAAATATTTTTGACCAGCGAAGAAAGGCTCGCATCGGGATCGCAAATGACAATATTGATGCTGGCGAAAAGCGAAGAGCTGTTTAAAAGAGAGGGTTTTTCTAATTCGGCCATATAATTAAAGACTATCCCGCCAGGGTATGAAAATGAGTATCAAAATATATGCTAGTCCGTTTTAGTAAAAAGTTCTTTAATGAAGGAGTATTAAAATGTAGGCAACACATCTAGTTTTTCGCATATGGCCGTCGTCAGGTCGGCACGGTTAAGCGTATAAAAATGTAAATTCTCGACTCCGGCCTCGATAAGTTGGCGGCATTGCTGCAAAGCCACGCTTACCGCCGTTTCATTGCGCCGTCCCGGATCGCTGTCGAGGCCTTCGAAGCGCGTTTCGAGCCATAATGGAACGGAAGCGCCGCATAGGGCGCTGAATTTTTTAACCTGGGCAAAATTGCCGATGGGCAATATACCGGGCACAATAGGGATGGTGATGCCGCGTGCACGCACCCGTTCGATAAACCTAAAATAATGATCTATATCAAAGAAATACTGGGTAATGGCCCGGGTGGCACCGGCATCGATCTTTTTTTGCAGATAATCAAGGTCCGCATCGAAACTGCTGGAATCCGGGTGTTTTTCCGGAAATGCCGCGACGCTGATCTCAAAATCGCCCACTCGCTTCAACCCCGCCACCAGTTCGCATGAATAGCGGTATCCCTCCGGATGCGGGGTATAGTTTACCGTGCCCTGCGGCGGGTCTCCGCGCAGCGCCACAATATGGCGTACGCCCGCTTCCCAGTAATCCCGGGCTACCTGGTCGACTTCGGCGCGGCTGGCACTAACGCAGGTGAGGTGCGCCGCGGGTTTCAGGGAGGTTTCCTGGATGATGCGCTTGACGGTGTGATGCGTCCGTTCGCGCGTTCCGCCGCCGGCGCCGTAAGTCACCGATACAAAAGCAGGATGCAGCGGCTCCAGCCGTGTAATGCAATCCCACAATTTATGTTCCATCTCCGGGGTTTTGGGGGGGAAAAATTCAAAGGAAATACGGGGCGGCACGTGACTATCTCTCATTGTGGCTTATCTACAACAGCTCTATACTATTTGGAGTTAGCGGTTTTTAGCTTCCGCCCTACCTAGTAATAATAGCGTGACAGAAAGTAACACAGAAGACTATAAGAGCTGCGCAAGTCAAGTTTATACTCTTCGCATTTGACTATATTAATAGTAATCAAAAATTAGGATTTTGCCAAAATGGGTGTCATATCATCAGCAAGAATATGCGAACATAACGGATCGGCAATGCGCTGGGTAGTAGCGGTTTTTATGACCCTGCTGGCGTTGTGGATGGCGTCGCCTGTATATGCGGCGGGCGATGAAGCCAGCGCCTATGTGCAGAATGTCGGCGATCAGGCGCTGGCGGTGATTTCCAACAAGGCGCTTTCCAAGGATCAGAAACAGGCGGGGCTGGAAAAAATCTTCGGCGATAATGTCGATTTTCCGTGGATCGGGCGTTTCGTTATGGGGCGTTACTGGCGCGAAGCCACGCCAGACCAGAAAACGCGCTATGTGGCGGAATACCAGAAATTCGAGATTCTGCATTATACCTCCCGCTTCACCAACTATACAGGCGGTTCGGTCAAAGTTACGTCCGATAAGGATGATGGCAACGGCGAATATACCGTCAGTATGCAGATGCAGTCCGACGATGCCAACAGCGAGCCGGTGCTGGTCGATTACCGCGTGCGCAAAAATACCAACAAGCCTGGTTTCAAGATTTTTGATGTGATCGTCGAAGGCGTGAGCCTACTGACGACCCAGCGTTCGGAATTCACCGCTGTCCTGAATGATAAGGGCATCGACTACCTGATCGATCAGCTGGCCAAAAAGCCACCGGAAGACGATGCGTCTGTGGGTAAGAATTAATCCGTCATTGCGAGCGTAAGCGAAGCAATCCATGCGACGCATCGCAATGGCAGGTGCTTATATATCCAGGAATTCGACCACGCCGGATGCTAAATTCAGCACGGCGCCGAGGATTTTTATTTTCCCCTCGTCGACCAGCTTCTCGATCAAACGGCTGGAATGCGCCAGCTGGCTGACGGACGCCACGACGTTGGCGCTGACTGCATGCATCATTTTATCGTCGTAACTCATGCCTGCAATCTGGGTGATAGGGAAGATATGCGGTTTGATGCGGCTGACGATGTCGTGGATATTTTCGGACGGGATGGCCTGCGAGTGTTCGATATGGTCGAGCGTGGCCTTGATCGCGCCGCACTGCGTATGGCCCATTACCAGTACGAGATTGGTGCCAAACGCGCTGACGGCAAATTCCACGCTGCCGACCAGCGACGGCGCAATGATATTCCCCGCGACGCGGATGACGAACAGGTCGCCGATATCCTGATCGAAAATCATCTCGACCGGCGCACGCGAATCCGAGCAGCACAGCACGATGGCTTTGGGGAACGAACCGGTTTTGGCGAAATCTTTGAGCTTCTTTAAAGAGGCGACAGAAGTCTGGATCGAATGTCCTTCGAGAAACCGGGCGTTTCCGGCCTTTAGATCGTCAATCACTTCGGTCGGCTTTTTTGTTATCGGCATGCGTGTCGTTTCCAGAATGATAAGGTTGGACTATATCGTACCTATGAATTTAGCGTATGTATACCGATTGAGGACATAAATTTTTCTACCATTTTAGTCTGCCGCCTTCACGCGGATTTTCTTCTGCTGCAGGAGGGTGCCGTTTAATTCCTTGATGGCCGTTGCAGCTTCATGCGCCAGCGCCATCTCGACAAAGCCGAAGCCTTTCGACGTGCCTTTTTGCGCATCCATCACCAGAGTGCAGGCCCGGATATTGCCGTAGGTTTTAAATAATTTCGCTAGGTCGTTTTCGCTGAAATTACGCGGCAGGTTAAGGACGATCAGTTTCATAAAATGCTACTTCAAAAAATGGTGGGACCGGCGAGATTCGAACCCACGACCCCCGGATTAGGAATCCGGTGCTCTATCCAGCTGAGCTACGGCCCCATTGCGGGATTTTCGCAGAAATGATTCTGCATCAACGGTTTTTAGCATCTTGTGGGCGTAGTACCAAGGAATTTTATCTTATTATACGCTTGCTCAGGATATAAGTTGAAATGCGCAGTGTGGTAGAATGGGCTATAGGTGCGGTTTTTTATGGTTTCCGACACGGGAGCGCTCCGCAGCGGTGTCGGGCTTACTTGGCTTCGTTATTTGTTTTGAGATGTTTCAGTCGATTTGCCATCGGGGCTTTTGGCAGCGGTGCGCATTGGGATGAAGAGCTTGCTATTATCATCATTGCCGGACAGTTCGACTTTAAAAGTATTCGACGATTTATTGTTTGGCACTATAGCGTTTTCCAGAGTGGTTCCGGTGCCTAATCCGAATGTTTGTGTGGTATCGGTATTTGACGCCTGTAAATACCTCAATTTTAATTCCTGTATATCCGAAGGCGCATTAGGGGCGGATGCGTTGATGGTTGATCCGAGCGATTCAAATCCCGGCGTTGTCTGACCTGTGTTTGAAAGCTTCAACTGGCGGGGCGACGTATCGGGCAAAATGGATAAGCGAACGGAAGAGGGAAGATTAAGCAGCGCGAGATCTTCCTGATCGGGACAAATGCCCGCGCATATTTGCCCCATCGCAATGGCTTTTGATGTGGTGCGGACCACATCTATATCCTGCAGCATCAATTCTTCTTTGCTCGCACCGTTTGCCATAGCGGACATATAGGATTGTCGAACGTTTTCAGCTTCTTTGAAAGCCTGTGCGGTCAAGAGGTAGAACTGCACATTAACCTGATGCTCCGGTGCATTTGTTTTTAATATGTCCGGCGTTTCCAATTGTTTTTTCAGCGCCGCCATGACCGGTTCTATTGCTTCCATTTTAATCGCTGCGTTGTTTATACGGCCATCCAGTTCAGATTTTATCACCGATTCCACATGACGAAGATTTTCCTGTTCCAGATCCAGTGACATGATTTGGTATTTAAGCATGAGCGCTTGCTTGATCGGATCGTGCGGCGCGGCCTCATGTTCTTTTTTCAACGATTCTACGAGCGCGGTGAGCTCGCGATGCTGCTCAGCGTATCCCGGGATATCGTTCGGCATGCCTTTTCCTAATAGGCTATATTTCGAACGTAAATCTTCTATATGGGCGCATTGGGCGAGTTCAGTTTCTGCCGTCTTGAGGTCTTGCGTCAGGAGTGGCAGGTTGGATTTTTGCTCTGCCGCTTCCTGAGCGTATACATATTGTTTCTGATACGAGTTTACACGGACGACATTACCATCGCTATCCTTTAGAGGATTGCCATGCTTATCCTTTAGAACGATGAAGCCATTTTCATTGCCGACTACTTCCTGCCGCGCGGTTTGCCGTGAAGCCAGCGCTTCATCGACTTCATTAATGAAGTCGAGACGTTCTATCATGTCTTTGGCAAATTTAACGCCCGCTGGACCTCGATATTCATACATACGGAAATCTTTGTATAATCCTTCGCGTCCTGCCGTGGTCTGGGCTGCTTTGTACCAATTCGTGGTATCGATAAAATCCCCTACCTTTGGCAGGAAAGTTGACGTTAACCTCTCCTTTTTCCTACTCAGCATTTCAATTTCCGTATCAAGTGCCTTAATTAGAATTTCCGGTGCAGGATTTTCGCCAAGTTTGCTTTCTTTCCAGAAATCCCTTGTAGAGAATGCAGTCAGATGCCCGAACCATGAGGGAGACGGCAGGACGGTTTCGAGTTTGCCCGGCTCTGACAAACATTGTTTGGCACAATTAGCGTAAGAAGCGTTTATTTGGGGGGAGTAAAGCATTTTCTCAAATGCGCGGTTAAATTCACTGATGG